>VFQP010000741.1_pt1 | contig 54266 bp, 86 predicted proteins | sample 3512351 | NCBI WGS metagenome assembly VFQP01 (sample SAMN10412372, study PRJNA504923) | tailings metagenome | isolation source: Relicate 1 Philex TSF1 revegetated site | place: Philippines: Tuba, Benguet | collected 2017-08-29 | reverse complement strand
CATCATCATCATCATCATCATCATCATCATCATCATCATCATCATCATCATCATCCTCATCATCATCAACATCATCAACAACAACAACACACCTACACCACGCTGAACATCATCATCAAGGCAATGAAGCAATCCACTTTGTCAATGATTCATTGAACGGTTGGGGTGTATCATCATGGGGGCAGTGACCAGCATCCAATGGCACAAGTTGAGCTGCTGGATAGAGTGTTTGAATTTGCCGTGCCTTTGAGGGGCCAATCCATGGGTCCTGCATACCCCTGCGTGAGAATTTGTGGTATGGTGTGGGTGATGTGTATGGGGGATGATGTGTATGGTGGATGATGTGTATGGGGGATGATGTGTATGGTGGATATGTATGGGTGATATGTATGAATGATATGCATGTGTGAGATGATGTATGGCTGGATACAGAAACACATGGGTACAGAGTAAAACATATCTGCAGGGACATGAGAATACTTTACACACACACACACACACACACACACCACTTGTGTCCACACACCACTTGTATATATAGAATATACATCTATCGTACACACACAGCCATACCACACATACACAATCATACAAGACATACACACACCCATGGCCATACCAGAGCAGCAGCACGGGTGTCCCATCAGGCAATGCACGCAGCAGTTCATTCACAGAACGACCATTTCCAGTAATAACTTTGGCAAACACATCCGGGGCATCCGGGTGCTGGGCAGGGTCAACAATGCTTTCAACTAGGGCTTGGTCAACATTTTGGGGGGACAAGTACACAGATTGTAACACCGACATGATCCTGGCGGGCTGCTTTGTTTGGATAAATGTGACATGCAGGACCACACGTTTTATAGTGGAGGTGACTGTGTCCACGGCAGTAGTCAGCCACTGTCGTATGATGGATTCAGGGTGGTCTGCGGTCAATTCCAGTGGTTTTGTTGGGTTTGTTTTTTGAGTGGATGTGGTGTCTGATGATGATGAGGTGGTGGTAGTGTCATCGAAGCGACCAGCACCATTCACCACCGCAATGCCCCTGTTGTGGTGGTGGTGATGGTGATGGTGGTGGTGGTGATGGTGAAAAACTTGTGCACTGCATAAAAACTGTGTACACATTGTGTAATGTGACATAAAACAACACACGATAATAAAGCAACAACACCTTTTCACCTTCCACGATCACCCAAGCAATCACCCAATCCATCACCCACCCAATCACTCAACCAATCACAAAAGCATACCGTATACACACAGTCTGTGCAGCAGCAGCCAACACATTATATCCACCCAAACTATTGCCAACCAGCACAGGCTTCTGTCCCTCACACTCAGGCAACACCACCTGCTGCACAAACGCAACAATTTCATCTGCCCATACATTCCGCTGCGGTGTATTGTAGTCAATGACAGGCTTGTCTGAAAACCCAAATCCCAGCAGGTCGAGTGCATATACTCTATGGGTTGCTGCCAATGCAGGTATGTTGTATCGGTAGTGATAGGCACTGGCACCAAAGCCGTGTACTAGCACCAAGGGGGGACCACTGTCACCTGTGGAGGGCAGGGGGTGCGTGTGTGTGAGGTTGTGGAGAGGAGGAGGGGAATAGGGTGTGTGTGATATGCCCCGAAACAATCAACAAGACCCATACACTCTGGCAGTGTGAACACACACACACGTGAACACACACACACCCGTACCATATTGTACATAGTTGACATTGTACCCTTCCCACTGCCATGTGCTCCATCCCCCCTTGACATATTTCAGGCGCTGGACACCATTGCTGTCAGTCTCAAATTCAGGGGCAACCCGTTTCTGGGTGGAGACATCCTGTGGTGTGTATGGCAGTGAGTGTGGCAGTGTGTGTGTTTCTCGTTGTGTGTGTTTCTCGTTGTGTGTGTTTCTCTGTGTGTGTGTGTGTGTATGATGTAGTGCCCTATACACCCCAAACCCCAATAAACCTTTGTTACAGTTGTGCTGGGTGCTTGGAGTCCCCGACTTGCTGTGGCCATGGTTGTTGGTTGCTCTATGGCTGGTTCAACAGTTGGTGTTGGTGCATCCATCGACAGGATGGGTGGCAACACACGTCGATGCAGCGATACCAGACGTCTGGGTGCACTGACGGTATTGAAAATCCTGCGAGGCTGTGGGTGGCATGGGAGATGCACAGCATGCATTGCAGCACAGCGTCCCAATGTGTGGTTTTGCTGCATGACGTGCTTGATAGGTTTACTGCGGATGATGTGGGTGTGCGCTTATTGTGTATCAAGCGCAAAAATAATGAAAACACATTAAAATGGAATGGCGGGTTGGCCAGATATTCTACACACAGGAAGGATGAAAACACACAGATGACCCGGCACATTAGGCCTGCACCACGACCCGCGTTTGTGCTACGTGGGCACGCTTGGGAGGTGCAGGCCATCGCATTCCATCCTGATGGTCATCTGCTCTACACAGGGTATGCACTGCTTTTGTGCCAGCTTTTGTGCTGGCACTGCATCTACATGATGATCTCAACACAGGGACTCTCAGGGGTATTGCATCGTGTGGAGTGCCCACGACTGGCGACAAGTGCAGCAACAGCAGCAGTATGGTTGGCTTCATGCACCTCAACCGTATGCCCCATCCACACAGAGTCTCTACCACAGGTTGCATCCACCATCTGCGGGCGTGCTGGGCTTGGCATGTCTTGTGAAACAAACAGCAACAGTGCTGATCAGGTACTGGTTGAGGGGGAAAACGCAGGTTTGGGCACCAACCACTGCTGAACACCATATGGTCCTGTGAGCACATTTTGTGTGTATTATAAAAGAACTTAAGTCATTATATGCTGCTTTTATCAACATATGTCACAGTCATGGACGAAATGGGGTTGTGCGAAAATGGGTACTCGACACCAATGGGCACCTGGAGCGGTATGCTTTTGGTTTTGTTATGACAAGAACAACAACAGTATCATGAGACCAACCACAGCAGCATTGTGGTTTTGTTTTCCAAATGCACCCCATCACACTGTTGGCACGTGTATTGAATAACACATGCGAAAAACACCAAAAAAACACATACAAACCCACAGAACGCATGTTTTGGAGGTGGATACTGGTTCATACAACTTTTGCCACATTTCTGCACTCTACTGCCCACCATGTGTAGCACAACCGTGTGTGGTTGATACATGTACAACAACAGCAGTGGCACCTGAGGACACACACAGTGCTACAGACGCACCGACTTGTGGTCATACCATGGGTGTGCTGTATGCCGAACACGAGCAATTGTATGTGATGGAGTATGTAATTGACCATGTATGTAATTGACCATGTATGTATTTGCACATCACATGTACGTATGTTTTCAAATGTATGTTGTTTCCACACATGTTTCACATTACACACATGTTTGGCATCACGCACATGTTTTGCATGACACACATGTTTCACATGACACACACCACAAGGTTGTGTGCATTGTCAGGCCCAGTGAGGGCAGCTGTTGACATCTGGGACATGCAGGTATGTACAGTAGAAACAAACACGTATGTACCATACACACACAAACACGTGCGCACATGATATGTGTGGAAATATCAATGGTGTGTCAATGCTCTCATCATTCATCAATGCAGTGGTGTCAATGGTGTGCACTGCATCCATGTGTCCATTGTATTTCCCATGTACCTGTACTTGATGTACACCCCCTTACCTCCCATGTACCTGTACTTGATGTACACCCCCTTACCTCCCATGTACCTGTACTTGATGTACACCCCCTTACCTCCCATGTACCTGTACTTGATGTACACCCCCTTACCTCCCGCCCCTCACTGCACTATCTACACACACACCCCACTCTACTATGTACACAGACTGGCACCATACGACTGCAATTTGGTGCAGCAGCTCCCACACACGTCGCGGTTATACACCACCCAAGCAGCAGCCAAGAGGTGGAGGCACCCAACAGTACAAAAGCAAATGCAGTGGAGGCATGTGGGATGGCCATGTGTGTGCGCCTGCTCACAAACAACACATCAGGTGGGTGGGTGTGTATATGTTTGCATTATATAAACACACATGCAAAATGTACAAAACACATGCATTATCATCAATATATACACCCATCCTCCATGTCCCACATTACCCCCCCCCTAGGCAATGCTCGGCTGGTGTGTGTGGTGGGATATGAAGATGGGAGCCTTGCAGTGTGGTGTGAGTCATCCACAACAACACCCCTGACAATTGTGCGTGTGCATGAGCAGCCTGTCATGGGCATGGATGCAGTTGTGAGGGATTCCACACTATGTATGATATGGGGGGGAGAAAGGGGGGCAACATGTTGATGTCCTGTACATTCTGTTGTACGCCAGTGTACTTCAACGTACATCAATGTACATTGCACATGCAATGTGCAGCATGTGTGTTTGCAGCACACATATATGGTGTGCATCACTGTACCCGCCCGCACCCCCCCCACCACACACACAAATATAGGTATTGTGTGGGGATCTGCTGATGAAACATTGGCATTCATCACCAGTAGTGCTACCATCAGCACTATACAAGGCACAGTGCAGCTTCCCAAGCCTGGCATTGCAGATGTAGCGTTTCGTCCTGATGGGCGGGTGGTGTTTGTTGCAGGGTGGGATGGGGTGGTGCGGGCATATCAGTATAGCAAGCGTGCACCAGTGGCATACCTTCGCTACCACAGCAAGGGCGTCACTGCATTGGCGTTGCGTCCCAGTGCAAGTGATACTCTGCTGACTGCTTCAAAGGATGCAAGCGTCGCTGTATGGAAGATATGACTAGTGCACTGTACGTACGTGAGACCCACACAAAAATGTATATAATTCTATAGATTTTCCGTATACGCATTCCGCAGTAAAAACATCCATTCTTGTTTCGTGTATAGTATAGCCACCGCAAGGGTGGGTGAGGAGCAGAGCGTGATGCAGGCACTACAGTCATCTGCATTGATGGAAGGCCATAAGCGGCGTCTTGTACGTGTGGTGCACTACAGACTGTTGATGTATATATCACCCCTCTGCCGTGATCTCACAGGACCTGGAGGGTCGGAGTGTGTTGATATTGCGGAAAAACGGCATCGTCTTTGCGATTGACGCCAATTGTCACCATATGCAGGCTGATTTAAGCATGGGAGACATTGAGGATGGGCCTATGAACCATGCATGCGTTCGTTGCCCGATGCACAAACGACTGGTACGTTGGTGTATCATGGACTCCATAGACTGAGATGGACAGTGTGCTGACTGGGGTACCACTTGCTTTGCACACAGATTTCGTTGCATGATGGCACCTACTTTGATGAGCTGCAAGGATGTGCAAAGCCCAATCACCAACGTGTGTATGCGACCGAGGAGCGCGCAGATGGGTACATCTGGTATGTGGTGTGTTGTGTATGTGGGGGGGTATGTGCACACACAAGAAGGTCGCGCCCAACACATAACAGGATACAGCTTCCAGAAGCTTCTTCCTTGGGTGCATATGTGTCTGATGCAGCCACACTGCAGCCACGCACCATCATGCAGGTATCCTCATGCAGGGGTGTATGGTTAGTAAAAATACATTGCTCTCCATATATCGCCATGCCAACACAGGGGCAAGCCAACACGCTGATGGCACAGGGCATGCGTGCTCGTCGTGCAGCCATGGCCGCAGCCATGCAAAAAAGAAAAATCCAACCCCCCACCGCTGCACCCACTGTTCCAGCAACACCGTTTCCCACACCACCCCCACAACCTGCACATTCTCCACCTGTGACACAACCAAGTCCAGGGCACCTCAAGCAAACCCGTCTGAGTGAATTTTTCCTCAAGCCATCCTCCATGGAGAATGGGGTGGCGCCGATGATGGAATGATGATGATCATATGGTGATGATGATCCTATGGTGATGATTATATGAGGATGCCACCAATGACTAAGCACAACAACAAAAAATAACATCAACGCATCTCAGAAACGCATACACACAAAACCCAACATGATTGTTTCCCTGTATTATTGCTCAATTATGTATGCTCCCCACTTGATAATGATAATAAAGCTCCATATTGATATGAGTTACCGTATGTGGGTAGACAACACTATGGGTGAACAACTCATGTAACAACATATGTATAAACGACATGGCTGATAATACACATCATGGCGTATCATCATCAACAACAGTGCCCCTCGGTGATCAACGGTGCATAAAAAATACATTGGTACCAGTTTGCTATATACTCCAGTACACACACACAGCACACAAGCTTTCTCACAATGTGCATTGCTTGGCTTGTCGGTTGTGTTCGTGAATGTCAACCGCATCCCATGGATACACCACCCATGGGTTGCCCTCCACCTCCCACGCCACAAACTCTGGTACACCAGGTGGCAGCTCTGCTTTCTTTGGTCGATTCTTGTTGTGTACCTGCGTGGTGGGTGTGGGTCATGAGTGCATGGGGATTATATACATGCAGGATGAAGGACGAGAGTGCAGCAACAACACGTACCACGTATGTGGCGATTCGAGTTTGTGGTGCAATGCCTGTTTCTTCCTTGATGCGCTCCTCTTGTGCCTGAATATCACGCAACATCTCCTTGACTGCAAATGACAGCGTGAGACGACTGTCATCCACCTAGGGTGGTTGAGAAGAGTGTGCAGAAGAGTGTCACACTGTCAACACCCATCTGGTATGTATACAGTGTATCTACACACCATCCACCCTATAACCCCTCCCCATCTATACCTCATCCACTATCAACACGGTCTTCCCTGCCAAGTCGTTGAATGTCTGTTCTGTAAGCCATTGGGTGCGCAACACCCCCGTCTCGTACTGCTGCCCTTCTGCGTCGTCATTGTACAGCTCCAACCCAATGACGCGTATGATTGCAACAGTGCCCTTGCTCTTGCCGTTGGCGCCTGCATGTTCGCGCAGCATGGTGCGCAGCATACGCGCCGGGATCAAGCCCCCCCCACTGACTGCCACAAGGTAGTCGGGAGAATGAAAGCCTGCTGCTTCAAGTTGAGAGACTGAGGTGGCAACGGCGTCGTGCACCGCATCATAGGTGACAAACATCTTTTTGGGGGACTCCACCGCTGCAGGTGGGGTGGTGTTTGTGGATTCAACCATGGTGTTGTGTGTGTGATGTGGGTTGTTTGTTGTGGCGTCTTGTGGCGTCTTGGGAAGATTGTGTGCGCAGGTCACGCAGCAGGTCACGCAGGTGCAACGCTGGTCTGCGCAACTATGCGTGGTAGCCTAGGCGTTGGTATGGGTATAGAGTGTGCAATGAAAATAAGAGTTGCAGGTGTTTGTTTTTTGGTTCAATCAGTGAGAGTCAACAGACCGTGTATTGAATCTGTGTGGCATAGAGCCCTTGCATAGACTCTGATTGCATTGACAGTTGATGACAGATTGTTGACGTTCAATTGCCTGGTGGGTTTGCTTGTCCTAGACCTTCCACCATGTGGGTCACCATGCCTCCCCAAAGACACACTTGCCTGAACTTTAGAACACCACGTAGATTCAGACATAGCACACGTGTGTACACTACTCGTGGTATGTACATGCATCTGTGGAATCTTGTGGCACGGGCACCGAGACACACACCACCCTGCCACACACACACACAGCATCCAGCGAGAACAAGCAACCAACAACCCCACAAAGCAGCACACTAGGATCAGATGCGAGCTTCCTTGCCAAGCTTGTGGGTGTGTCACTTGGAGGTATGCATGTGTGTGTGCGTTAACATATAATAGGGCACCACCTCGGCCGTTGTTCATCACCCCCCGTGCACCCCCAACAAACACACACCAGGAGCACTTGTCATCAAGTATGGAAGCTTGCTATCCGACATACCATTTCAAGCAAACCCCTTGTTAGCGCTCTCCATGGTGGCATCTCCCCCCATTGTGTATGCGTGTATACTTGCGATACGGAGCAATCAGAATGCTGCCTCATGATATCAATGCGTTGATGAAGTATTGTGATGTTTAATCATGGTGAGCGTGTGTATGTGTGCGGTGTGTGTGACATACATGAAGTCAATGTATGCATTACTGTGATTGGGCAGTGTAACAACCACTGCCTTGTATTGCACAATGCAAACAGCAAGAAAGACGATGACAAAAACAGCAACAATGACAAAAAACAGCAGGCAGCCTGAAGCAAAGTCAGGAGACAAACAAACAACAGCATATACTGATGTACATCAGCATCATGACAAACCACATGTTTTTTTTTCCACACACACACACACAAAACAAACCAAACTGATACAGTGCACATTACATCATCATTACACATGGTGTTCCCTGGTCAATGTCATAATGAATTCAGTCAACCCATTAAACTGCATGGTCAACAATTTTATTGTGATCAAAATTATGATCAACACCAAACATCATCACCCACCTCATCAACAACAAAAACATCATCACAATCAACAACACTACACGTGTAGATACACACACTGTACTCACACACCAATTCACACCCCATGAAACTCCTCTTGGCCCTGCAGCAGTGCATCTACCTGAGCATCTTCCTCATGATCATCCCCTGGCCTATTGGGTACCCCATGATTCACCCAACCATTCCCCTCCTCCTCCTGTTCCTCTTCCTGCTCTTGCTCTACGTCCTCATCTGGCGTATCTGTGTCCAACCCACCCAACAGAGCAGGCGCCATCCCCCTCCCCCTCCCCCTCCTCCCCGTACTTCCCCTCCTTGCCATCTGTTCTACACCCCCCTCTGTAAAATCCCCCTCCACACCCCCCTGAACCCCACCACCAGAGAGACCAAGCAAGACACCTTGTCCACCAATGCCACCACCAGGAACAGCATGACGTGTGTGTAATGTGTGTGTGTGTGCAGATACATCTGCTTGGTGATTACCCACCAATGCTCTGTTGTGATTGGCTAGTGCAGCAGCTGTGGCCCTGTCCCCTTGTTGTAGGGCACGTTGGAGTTGTGCAAGCCGTTGCAAACCCCTGTGATGGTGTGAGGGTACAGGGAATGTTAGTACAGGATGTGTTTGGTGATGTGATCTCTAGTGTGTATGCTGTATACATCAACACACACCATGTATACATATATACATCAACACACACCATGTATACATATATACATCAACACACACCATGTATACATGTATACATCAACACACACCATTTACACAGTGCATACACACCACTTCCACACCATCTACATCATGTACACAGCAACATCCCTCCCACACACACACACACACACACAGAGAAAGAGATACACACACACACACACACACACACGCACGCACACACAGAGAAAGAGAGATACCCCCCACCACCACCACCACCACACACACACACATACAATTCCAGTTCATCTGTATCCAAGTCACCCAGTGTGGTATCAAAAACATCCTGTTGTGCCTGATCCACCCACTTGAGTGATGCTGCTGGTCCTGCTGCTGCTAGCATATTAAGCATAGAGGTACTGTTGAACATAGAAGTACTGTCAAACATTTGACTACTGTTTAGCATTTGACTGCTGTTCAACATAGAACTGCTGTTGAGCATGCATCCGGAAACATCCCGAGTGGAAACATCACTTGGGTCAAGGAGTTGTGGGTGGCCGTTGCTGTCAGGGGCACTAAATGCATGGGCGACAAGGGTGCCCCTGTGTGAGTGTGTGTGTGTGTGTGGGGTATTGGAGGGGGAGTGTGTATAGGTGGGAATGTGTACGGGCATATCTGTATATAATGTTTACAGATTTTGAGGCACATGTAGAGAGAGCAACACATATTCCACACACACACACACAAACACACACACACACACATGCACACCCAAGACAAAAACACACCGAGGGGATGATGGTTGTTGAGGTGCTTGTAGATTATTTCTCCCACCCAACCACGGTTGCAGATATTTGCGATCCATACACCGCCACCATTGCTGTATTGTACGTGAGCGACCATGATGACCACCACGTCCACTAGTGAACAAGAGGGGTACCTGTTGATGATGATGATGTGGTGTGGTGGTGTTGGAGAGGACTGTGTGTGTTGGTGTGTTGTGTGTGTGTGTGTATAGTGAGGGTACATGTATGTCTATGGCCTTCTTGTGCATCCCAATACCACACCTGCATCCCCACCCACCCCCACACACCTGTACACCCCCCCCACTCCCCCCACCCCCTCCACTCCCACCCCCACCCCCCTTTGGCAGCACAACAGACAGCACCCATGCAGTGCAAGAGGACATGCCCAGTGTGGTGAACAACACCACAAGTATACATGCGAGTTCTACGACTCGTTGTTTGGGGGACTGTTCTTTTCCTGGTTGCTCCTTGAAGTGGTGGTAGGTCATGGCAAGTGAAACTGCACCCCGCATGGTGCCTGGGTGTGAGTGGGTGTGGGGTATGGGTGTGGTGTATGGGAACGATATGTTGACAAGTTGGTCACGTACATGATGGTATGTTGTTCATTGAACACACCATACACAGGACACCATATACAGCACACCACAGGACACCATACACAGCACAACACAGTACAACACAACCTCCACCCCCCTCACCTGCCCACCACATGGCCACCACCTCCCTCCACTCAATCCTACTACGCCTCCATGTATTTGCCAACATGGTAATAGGTATGAGAAACGCAGCACGTGCCAGCATGACCAGCAGTAACATGCCCAGTGCTAGTAAGCTTGCTTGTTGCAATACCCACCCCTTGGTGTAGAGCTTGGGTTGTGAGGCGACCTGTGTTGTTTTGTGGGGTTGTTTATATTTAAAGCGGAGGTGGGGAGGGGGGAGATGGGGAGGGGGGGATATGAGGAAATGGGAAGATGGGGTTGTTGGGGATCAAGGTATGAGGGGGGTACATGTACATGACACAATATACACACACATGCATGACACGTTTTACACACATACACAAACAGACACACGTATACACAACAACAAAACCACCTCATACCATTGACATGAGGTCAAAACCAGAGTAGATGAACAAGAACAATTCCTGTGTATGTTGTTTTATCATGTGTGTATATGTTGCATGTACATCAAATGTGTATACATTGCATGTATATGCAAATGAGTGTATACATCGCATGTACATACAATGAGTGTATACATGTTGGCAGAAAACACACTGTTGGCAGAAAACACACTGTTGTTACACACCCTGCAACACAACCTACCATTCCAAATGAGAGTATACGAAACAGGTACACAGTCACAACTTTGGCTGATGCTGATAAACTGTGTATTTGGGTGTGTATTTGGGTGTGTATTTGGGTGTATTTGGGTGTATGTGCATGTGTATGTGCATGTGAATGATGGGCATTGGTGTGCACCATATTGTGTGTACATAGTAAACATATACGAAATAAACATGCATATGCACAAATATGACAGACATAACACACGTACACGTAACCAACCTGTGCCATGTGTAGTGACTCATTGCCACACCTGTGTTTGTGTGTGGTAGGGAGAATACACAGTGTGTGTGGTGTTTGTTGATGGTAATAAGGGATGTGTGTGCAAGTATTGGGTATCATATGTGTACAGAGTGTGCACAACAATACACATACACACACACAGCACATACGCACAAATACACACACACCACAACGCACACATGAACAAAACATACGCATGCACACACATACACACACATGCACACACACACACACCACATCCGCATACACCATACATCCACAACAAACATACCACAAAAAAACACTGTGAATATGCCTGAGAGGTCCAATGCTTCTGACACAGAGTAGGCTAGGAATGCCAACACAAATGTCAATAACACCTCGCTATCTGTGCTATGTGCACCCTTGCCTCCAAATGCACTGCGTATGACAATGGCACTCAACATGCCTATCTGTGTGTGTGTGGGGGGGGGGGGGGGGGGAGGGTAGGTATGTGGGTGTGTGGGTGTGTACGTGTGTAGGTGTGTGTAGGTATGATGATGGCACCCAACATGCAGTTTGTGTGTGTATGGGTGGGTGGGTGGGTATGGGATGGCAGTGGAATGAGGTGTGTACATGTGTATTGTAGTACGTGCAGATAGGATGTGTACATGCTGTGTATTGAGGCATAGGAGCATGCAAGAGAACACCAACAGGTCAGGACCATGCAGTCAACATTTTGGTCAACATTTCATGCAACAGTATACCCCCCAACAAAACATCACTGTTCTCTCTCCCACCCACCCCCCACCCGCTCCACCACCCAGCACCACACCCACCACCCCAACCCTATTCACCCCTCTACTTACCCCAACACCCAACAGCAGGCTCAGCACAAATATTCGAGCACAGGAGGGCAACAGTGCAAAGTCCAGCCCCTTGGTACGTACACCTGCAGCATCAATAGCACGTAGTATGACGAGGGATGTTGCATCATTGACCACACCCTCTCCAAAGACAAGGGAGTGGAGCACTGGGAATGCATCCTGTAGGGGTTGGGTATGATAATAATAACGATGATGGGTGAGTGGGTATGATAATAATAATAACGATGGGTGTGTACGGTAGGAGTACAGGGGATGTGTGTATGGTAGGGGGGTTTCAACAATTGGACACACTGTGGGCTGTATGGAGGACCCACAACCCCACACACATCAAATCCCACACATATCAACCCCCCACACACCCATACCGGTTTCAACACTTGCAACGTAGCAACAGAGTCTGTGGATGACAAGATAGTGCCCAATGCAAGCGCATCCGTCCACCCATGCTGTCCATGTACCAGAGACAACCGTGTGAGCAATGCATGACACCCAGTACTTGTTATCACCACCGACACAAACGTCCCCACCACCCCAAACAACGTCAGCGTGACAAAATTTGCGAAAAAGAGTTTCTTTTTGACAGAAAAGCCAGCATTGAAGATGATTGGAGGGAGGAGGACGTTGAAAAAGACGTCGGTGCGAAAGGAAAACACCAGGGCAGAGTGGTCGGGGGAGGTGTAGTGCATGTATACAAGGACCATGGCTGGGATGGTGGTGATGATGGTGGGAGATGCGGTGGACAGATGAGGTGTGGTGGAGGGAAAGCAGACGGTATATATACATCCACGTACCGCCAAACAGCATGCCAACCAGCAGCGCAATGCTGCCTTCCGTTGCAAATTGATACCTGGGGGGGGCGGGGTTTTCCATGTACATGCACAATATGTGCGATGGTGTACATCACCCAACATACTTGCGCTTATGTGCAGCATGACCGAGCAAGACCGACACGCAGAGCTGAATAAAGAACAATGTAATGGAATTATAGGTTGTTTCTGTTGGTTGAGGGTCGCCCTTGGTGGCAAAGGTCAAAAGATGAGTGCCATCCATCATCAGGGTTTTGTCGACCGGTTGCATGTTTCACGCAACATGCACTGCTAGCAATGCAATTCCTGCTGCCCTTGGTGATATAAGAATAATCACGACATTCTTTTTGCTTGATCAACTATTGACTTTTTTTTGTACCTGGGCAAGAGTTGTGTCCAACCACATAATATGGCAGCCTTGATCAACCCACGGGGATGGCAAGCTGCACTCCAGGAAGAGCTTGGGGTGCACCATGTGGAGCCACAAGTAGACTGTACTGGATGCATCAGAACCAACACCTGTGCAGCACTGCTTGCATTTGCAGCCGGTGCATGTGCTGGATACCTAGGTCGTGCGTACACACGACAATGCATGCAAGCTGTAGAACACGCAGTAGAACATGTAGACAAGGCAGTGGGCACCGATGATGATTGCAGCACGGATGATGACCGGTTTCATCACCAACACACCACGCTCACAGCACAATCGAGCGACAAGCCAACAGACACAGTGCATGAGCTCAGCAGCACCAGCAGACCATGCTCACCAGCCGCTGGCACATCCAGCCACGATGATCACCATCATCGCACCGACCACCCCCCATCCACCCCCACTACCTCAATCCACCCACCAGACCCCAGCACACCACCAGTCCTTTCAGAAACACACCGCAGAATGGCACTGCTGGTGGAATCACTGGGCATTAATGTGCACGAGTTGTCAGCAGGTGAAAAAGTGCATCTCCTGGGCGTGACTGTGGATTTGTGGAATGCCATGACCAGCCAACATCAACACCAACTCGCGCTGCGGTACGGGAATTACTTTATGCATGTGGTACCAATGTGTTGTTGTCTTCGTTTGTGATACTACTATACCCTACCTAGTGATTTCCCCGGTCAATCACATCCTGAACCATTGCCTTGCCATTGTTACTGCATAGTACGCCATTGCCATTGCTACCATCCCATTGCAAGGCACCCCAACACAGTGCACATTACCCTGTACAAACACAGGCTACAGTCACAAGCCAACATACTGCACGCCCAACATGTAGACCTAGTGGACACCACCACACGCATCAAACTACACAAGGCACAGTCCACATACACCACAAAAGCACACAACATGCTCATTGGTATGTGATACACAATACCTGCTCACTGCTATGTTGTGTGTGGTTCATGGTTGAAATGGTGTGTATGTCTACCATCATCATACCATGTGTGCACAGACACCCCCTCCGTTCACATACACCACCCTCACCCTTAACCCACACACAACCCCTGCCTGGGCAACTTCCATACTACACACAATGCGTGTTCACTCAACCACCCACCCACAACACACAGCACATATTGATGATTGCCTGAGTACAGGACTCCTCGTAACCCTCTGTTCAACCATTTTACTTGGTCTCAAGCTCGGTACCCTCACTGCGCAACTGCACACCTGCACAACACACCCACCCTACCATTTTTTACACATCGGAACCCCCCTCGCGTTTCTCCAGTGGTCCCTTTTCCGGTCCCTGGCCCCCCTGCTGCAGTCCCTACTCACTGCAGCATGCACCATACACGCGATTGCATCAGGCGCAGCTGGGGTGGTGATCCTGTGTACATCTGGGGTGGTGCTGATGCGGTGGCGGCTGCTGCAGGGCCTGCAGCGGCGGCCCCTGCTTTGTGTGGGGGCCCTGCTCGGTGTGGGGGGAGGCGTGCTGGGTGCATGGGGTGTGCGGCAGCTGGGGGGGCTTGTGCGGGAGTGGGTGTGCATGTGGGTGCTGTTTGTGGGGCTGCATCTGTGGGCGTTGCTTCGTGTGGATCTGGTAGCGCAGTGGGTGGTGGTGGTACCTGAGGGGGGGTACGAGGGGGGGCCGTCAAGTAAAGGGGCACCAGGGAGCACAATTCCCCCAGCTGTGTTGGAAAAGAAGAGCTACAGCTGGTGGTGTGGGACAGTGTTGCTGTCGGTGGTGTTGCCGCTGTGTGTGTCGGCTGTGCCGTTTTGGCCGTGGTGGGGTGTGACGTGACTGATTGTACAGGGTGTGCATGTTTTTTTACGGGGTGGACATGTTTGTACACGGAGTGCTGTGGACGTGAGGGGCGTCGACTGAGAGGAAAGACGAGGTTGACAATTGTACTTGATTGACCAACGTGTGGGGGATCCATTGAGAGGGTTGTGTATTTCATTGACATAATCATGACGCTTGGTAATTTGACGTTTGGAAAATAAAACCGTACAAAAATCATCTGTACACGTAATCACTGTACCAAAAAGAACATCAGAACATCATCATTATCAAAAGTGGTTATGTACACGCTCTAGCCTATACAGATTGCTACAATATCAAGCAGCAATGTGCCGCATGTGTTTTCATGGGGATGATTTCATCTTGCATGGTAACATGCCCACATGGTCGCATGCCCATGATACACAGACACATGCAGGCAAAGGATACAAGGACACTATAATACCAGTAATAAGGCAATGTAAGGGCAATCACAAGGACAGTATTCCTTACAATCACAAGGACAGTATTCCTTACAATCACAAGGACGCTACAGTACTACTACATATTCACACGGTCTTTACAGTATTCCTTACAATCACAAGGATAAGCAAGAAGACACACAATAACAACTACATCAATGTACAAGAAGAAGATACAACAATGCACAATTTGTGTGTTTTGTGTGTGTATGAACAAAAGCACACCCAATGGACATATGTACATGGGTTCACGACAAAAAAAATGAACCCCTGAATTGATTCAACTGATTCAACACCCAGCCAACACACCCCACCTCATCATCATATACCCCCACTCTCCACCATCCCCAACCCACCAAGCAACGCCCCCTCCACGCCCATCCCGCCACCTTCAAACACCCCCTCGATCCCACCCCCTCCATGACCACCCCCCAAGACATCCCCTTGCATTTCACCCACATGGGGGCCCATGGTGGGTAAGGCATTGGGCAGCACACCTGATAGCACATGAAAATGTTGTTCCTGCTCATGTGCAAGTGTGTGCAAGGGGAGATCAACACCAAAATACCCCTGCTGCTGGTGGTGTTGCTGTTGCTGGTGTTGCTGTTGGTGTTGCTGTGTGGTGAGATGCTGCTGCAGCTGTTGTTGCTGCATAGTAAACAGATCCTGCCGTTGAAAAGATGTTGCCATGTCGAGTGTGGTGGCTACAGTGGCGGTGGGGTGCAGCGTGGTGTGTGCGGTGGTGTGGCTGTGCATGGGTGTGTGCTGCTGTATGGGTGTGTGTATTGGTGTGTGTGTTGCAACAACTGGTGGGGATATCACACCCTTTGTCTTCACTAGTGTTTGCTGCTGCTGCTGTTGATGCTGTTGATGGTGATCATTGTGAGATGTCCTGTACCCACCCATACCATGACCACCATCACCTACCCCCTGCCCCTGGTGTCCACTCCCTGTACCAACACTCCGTGTACCTGTTCCAACACTTGCTGTTTCAACCCCCACCTGCCCAGCCACCCCAGCAGAATGTGCTTGGGTAGATGCAGAGGGTATTGCAGTCACATGCTGCTGGGTGAGCTGCTGGGTGGGTAGATGCATGCTTGGTCGCTTTTGCACCAGCTGCTCTGCTGCAACAAGGGGCCCCTCTTCTGGGAGGGACCGTTTATTGCTCGGCAGTGGTGGACGCATCATATGTGCTTCTTGATGCTGTTGTGCTGCCGGTGGTGGTGGTTGTGGGTCGTCACCATGTGGGTGGGTGGCTGTTGGTGCGGTGACTGGGTAGAGGTTTGCTGTGACGCCCTGCTGTATGAGGATGCCCGCACCCTTACCATCCCCTATCTCCCCACCCACTCCTTGTGTTACTGGTGCAGACAGCACCCCCATTCCTTGTGTAGATGTCACACCCACTCCTTGTGTTACTGGTGCAGACAGCACCCCCATTCCTTGTGTAGATGTCACACCCACTCCTTGTGTTACTGGTGCAGACAGCACCCCCATTCCTTGTGTAGATGTCACACCCACTCCTTGTGTTACTGGTGCAGACAGCACCCCCATTCCTTGTGTAGATGTCACACCCACTCCTTGTGTTACTGGTGCAGACGTCACAGCTGGCATGATGCCCCCCACCATAGCACCCCCACCCCCCAACACAGCAGCGGCGGCAGTGTCAATTTTCTTTTCAACACGCTCCACCGTGTTTCGTAAATCATGTACACTGCTTGTGATGATGTCCATTCGCTGTCGTATAGCTTGACATGCATTGTGGAGCAGTGTGTTGATGCTTGTGGTGGGGTGTTGGTGGGGTGAGGTGGGAGCATACAGGGGAAGAGGGGTGTTGAGGGAGGCAACTGTGGACAACTCTGTGTGTGGTGTGTGTGAGTGTGTGGGCGTGGAGTACATGTGGTGCTCAAAGTGTATGTTTCACAGTGTAAAACAACAACAGCACTTATACACACATACCTCTGTCAGCATGCACAAACCCACCCACTCCACCCTGTCCTCCCCCCCCCAATGTGGGCGCTGCTGCTCCCCCACCCCCTAGACTGTACCCATTCCCCCCCATCATCATGGGTGCACTCAACCCCCCATGCTGTGCTGCCATAGCCATGTCCACAGCATGGCTCATCTTGACATACTGCTCCATCTCACGTTGCTGCACCATCATCTTCATGTCGTCCAAAAACGACGCCAAGTTGTGTCGCTGATAAAACGAACGCATTGCAGTCCCTGCCTTTTCTGTAAAGGCAGTGAAACTGGGCACTGCGTCGCCATACTTGTCAAACACGTCATGCCATCGTTGTTCGCATGCATGGTTCATCTCCATGAGATCCATCGCGAGCAGCTTCCGCTCTTCCAATGTCAGGATGGTGGTGCCATCTGCTTCTCGGAGGGCCACTTGTACCACCATGCTTAGTGGGGCACAGCTGACACAAAACTCTCGGTCTGACTCTCCACAATCTCGGGGGGGCCGCTGCTTGCAGTGGAGCTTGGTGGTCTTCTTGACGCCCTTTTGGCGAAGCCATGCAATGCCATCTGGAAGGAGTGTGTTGTGTGTGTGGTAGAGCATGGTTTTCCTCTATTTCCCCTACACATACCTTTGCGGGTGTATCCGATTTGTTTGGCGGCATTGGCGAGGTACTTGGCAGGGTATGCAAACAGCAAGGTGGCGTTCTCAGACACACCCCATTCCCCTCTGCGTTTGTTGCTGGATGCTTGTGGATCAGCAGCAGTGTCAGCTGCGTGTGGGGATGGGGTGGTGTGAACAAACTTTGATGTGCAACACCATCACACGCCAATCAGACCAACCTTCGTTGCGTTGTTGCTCTGAAGGTGTCTCTATGTCTGTGCATGCAGTACGAGGTTGTGGCGAGAGTGTAAAGGGCGGCAAAACACACTTTGGATGGCATGCACAGTATTCAATAAAACACATACCTTGGAAATGTGGTGAGCTATCCCCAGGAAGCTCTAGGTCTCCCGAAATGTCTGGCTGGTGTAAAAAGGGCTCCTGGTGACCCTGTTGATCGATCAGCATCACACCCTCCATATGGAGGCCTCGCGCTGCTTAAGCGGCGAATATGTATTGCAATTGACTAGTTATGAATGCCCATGGGAATGCCCGCGCTTTTGGCCAACCACAACGACGTTTGGGTGTTCAAGTTAGCAAAAGTTCAAAATGGCTAATTGACGTTGATTATTCACATTGCACCTGTACCAGCACCACTGCAATAGCATGGGTGCACCACTGCAATAGCTTGGTTGATAGTTTGGTCGATAGCTTGGCCAATTGGTCAACACTCGTGCCATCAGATTCGCGTTTGTCAACCCCATTCAGTTCTGTTGCCCCCAAAATGTCAAACAGTCCAATGGTGCCCCAGCCTCATTCCAAGGTTCTTACAGCCACATTGGCCGACTATGTGGGGCTGGTCGTGCACAACCCTTCCTATGCATGCCTGATCACCGCCGAGGTCATGGTGCTTCTGGGCTATTACCTCACGTACATCGCCATTCTCTCCATTATCCATGACATGGGCAATGGTGACGCAATGCTGCTGAGCTTGCTGGCAATCTTGCAGTCTCTACCAGCGTTTTTGCTTCCATTGTGCGGCGTTGTGGCTGACATGTAGGTGATGGACCACATACTGTTTGGTGTTGTGTGTGGGTGTTGTGGCTGACATGTAACTGGTCACGATGACCTGTTTGACCCTGCGTGTCATCCCACCACATACTGTTTGGTGTTGTGTGCTGGTGTTGCATGTTGGTATTATGTGTCTACATACATGCACTGCACACCTCCCCGCAATGTTTCCTCCCCAGGGTTGACCGACGCACAGTATTGTTGACTGTACCCATCGCATGTGCAGCAGTGGTACTGGGCTACCCCTGGATCACCCAGCCCCACCTCCTGTGGTGTGTGTGCGTTATTTGTTTGTGCCATTTTGTGTCCACATACACCACTGGTCTCTTTACTGCTTATATTTACTGTGCACACACACCACACTGGTATACATACCCTGCTCTTTATTATTATCCTATTATTTCTCTCTCCTCCCTCTCCCTCTCCTCCCCCTCCCTCTCCAACCTCTCCCTCTCCAAACTCACCCATCCCCTCCCCCCCTCCTTCTACACAGGATGCTCTATGTACTTGTGTTTCTGGAAGCATCCATTGATGCCTTTTATGAGCCGGCACGCAAGGCCCTGCTCCCTCACATTGTTCCCCAGTCACAGCTTCACCTCGCAGCCACCATAGACTCTACAGTGTGGAGTGTGGTCACCACATTTGCCACTGGCCTAGGTGGTGCTATTGCAACAACTATGGGTGTGTGTGTGTGTGTGTGGTGCATGTGGGGGGGGGGGGGGAGTGGGGGGGGGGTGCTGCACGTAACAACCATGGGTGGAGAGGGACATGTGGTGGGTGGTGGTGGGTGTGTTTGTACAGCTACTCCTGCATGTACAGCACTATGTCTGACCTGTGTCACCCCACCATACAGCACTATGTCTGACCTGTGTCACCCCACTGCATGTCACCCCATTGCATGTCACCCCACTGCATTTCACCCAATCATACAGGTCGCAATGCATGTTTCTACATAGACGCCTGTACGTTGCTCACTGGTGGGCTGGTGCTGTGGATGATGCCCCCACCCAGTGCGCAAGGGGGGTCCCATTTTGATGCAAAGGGGGCCCCTGTTGATCAGGAACAAGGGGCCCTCACAGCTGCCCTCCTTGCAGAGCATGACCGTACTGTTGGGTGTGGTGTTGCATGGTGTGTCGGGTGGGTGTTGGGTGTTGTCGGGTGGGTGTTGGGTGTGGGTGTTGGGTCTGAATGTGTCCGGTGGGTTTTGTGTGTGGGTATTGGGTGCGTGTATGTACGTATCTATACTTCCCCCCACACACAGGATGGATGCACACACCCTCGAACATCATCACCCCTCCACCATGACGGTTGCACCTATGGAAGCACACACATCTGTTACACATACTCAAACTGCAGCAGACACACTACCTGGTGCTCCATTACTCCTTGCACCACCACTACCAGAAGCACCACCAGCAGGACCAGTAGCACCACCACCACCACCACCAGAAGTACCACCACCAACACAACCATTGCTATTTCCACCAGCAGCACAGCTACCTGGTCGTCGTGGCTCAGGCAGCAGTCTCCGCTGGCATAGAGCAGCAGGGCCAGTGTCCCCAGCAGACGCGCATTTGATAGAGGATGAGGTGGAGGAGGAATTAGAGGGGGTGGGGATGTGGAGACTACTCAAGGAGGGGGTGGGGTACTTGTGTGCACGTGAGAATAGGTAGGGTGGGGGTGTTGTTGTTGTTTTGATGGGGTTGTTGTGCGAGGGTGTTGTTTGCATGTTGCATACGCACCACATATGCCCATAGTCATCCATGCAATACATCACATCATCATCACTCTCACAATACAACATCACTCGCACAATACATTTTTATCATCACTTAAACAATACATTATTATCATCACAGGGTTGTGGCTGCATTTGTGTCTGTCAAAGCCTGTGAACGCCTGTGCTCTGGTGCAACAGAAATAATACAAATACGGTACGTGTGTACTGAGTATTGTACAAATATGGTATTTATATGCTGGGTATAACATCACACACAACCCTACACACACACACACACAAATACAAACCCTCCTCTACAGGTTTGCCAGTATGGACTCTATGCACGTGGGGGGCATGGGTAGTGAAGCCACACTCTCTGTGCTGCTCCTTGTAGTGGGGCTGGGGTGCCTGGTGGGGCCCCTGTTGTGTATGGCAGTGGTGCCTGGTACCATGTGCTACATGACTGCTGGCCTTGCTGTGTGCTTTCTGATGTTTGCTGCAAGTACGTGCGGTGGGGGGTGTTGGGGGTGTTGTGGAAAGAATTGTATTGTGTTGCGTTGGGAGTGAAGTGTTGTGTTTTTTGGGTGGTATGATGTATTGGGGGGAGTTGGGATGTGTTTGGGGTTTGCTCAAGGTTGTATTTTTGCTCAAGGTTGTATTTTTTTGGGGATATTGTATGCACATGCACAACCCATACACATGCAGGTTATGTCATTGTGGCAATCACACCCACCTTTACCATGTTGGTGGTTTCTGTACTCATCCATAGCATGGCCAGCAGTGTGCTATGGGTGTATGCTGAGCTGCTGTTACAGCTGACTGTGCCCAACCAGTACATGGGGCGTATAGTGGTATGTGGCAACCGTTGGGTGTGAGGGGGGTGGGGGGCAGGGGGGGCATGTTTTTGTGCAGGCGCAATGGTGGGTGGGCACATGTTACTTTTTACAGCTCATGTTGTCATCTGTCACCCCCTCAAACAAATATGCAACACCAAACACACAGGCGTTTGAGATTGCAGGTGCCACAGCAGCATCTGCCCTGAGTGCCCTTGCTGCTGGAGTATGGTTTGATGTGGCGCACTGGACGATGACGCAGCTGCTTGGTTGCTTGACTGGTGTTTCGTGTGTGCTGGCGCTTGGGTGGATGGTGTTGGCAGGATATGTGGCACGAGCATCCAAACAACGCCCTGATCAAGCAACACAATAGATGTTTGTGTTGGTGTTGGTGTGTGAGTCTGTGTGTGTGCGCCCCCCCCCCCCCCATTGTTTCCATAGGTTTTCTTATTCATCCCAATCATTTGATCATCATTTGATAGCAGTTAAGCATCAACATGAACGCATTCTTGTCATTAGTACAGCCCACTCCAGGCGTGTTTCCCTTTCAAGAATGTGTGATTGCGTTTATACTGGTGGTGTTTCTGTTGCATACGTACCTAGATATCCGCCAACTGCGAGTACGTAGCATTGCACAATGCAACAGCAGGATGAATAGCGTATTAAATAGCACAAAAACAAGCCCATCACCACTGTAATCATCACCAGGCCTTGCACATACCCAAACCCCCCAAGTACGTAGCAAAGCAGTATTCAGCAAAAGAGTACAAGCAAAAGCAGGCATACAACATTGATAAATGGTGGTTTGGTCAAGCCAACAGCGTGTTCACACTCAAGCTCACCCTGGCCTCGCTCATTGGGCGCTACATGCCATGGCTTTGGGCAAAGAGCACTTTATGGCTCTCCAAGGTCCCTTCCCTCCCTCAAAACGAAATCATGGTGTCTATTGTGTTTTTCCTGGCAGACGGCTTGCTGCGTACCGTCATCAGCATACCCTGGAGCGCCTACAGCACCTTTGTCATTGAACAGCGCCATGGCTTTAACAAGCAGACAGTGTCCACATTCGTCAGCGACCTTGTGAAAAAGGTATTTGGGTGGGCATGTTTGTAGGTGTATTGTTGTACTTGAAAGTGTTGTATGTGTGTTGTATGTGTTTTGTGACGATATACATGGAATATATGCACCATGGTTTTGTTACGTGTATACATGCGTACACCCAATCACATCAGACCACACACACACACACACAGCTGCTGCTTGGTCTTGTTATAGCCCCCCCCATCCTAGCAGGCTTTGTCTATCTGTTGCAAACCACTGGCAAGTTTGTAGCCCTGTATGTGTGGGCATTTGTGTTGGTGATATCACTGGTGTTTATGACGATATACCCAACAGTCATTGCCCCCTTGTTTAACAAATTCGATCCCCTGCCAGAGGGTGAATTGAGGTAGGGTGTGTTTTTTGGTGTGTGTGGTGGGTTGTGTGGTGGTGTGTGTGGTGGTGATGTGGGGGATTGTGGGGTGGGTTGTGTGATGGGGTGTGTGGTGGGGTGTGTGGTGGTGCTTGGTGTTGTGGTTTCAAGCATGATGTTTGTGTGAGGGAGATGTGTGTGTTGACAACACTCACCTCCCCTCTCCCCTCCCCTCAACCACACACACACAAAACACACACACACACACGCACAGGGATGGCATCGAGGAGCTTGCAGCCTCCCTCAAATTCCCCCTGAAAAAATTATTTGTGATAGATGGCAGCAAGCGCAGTGCCCATTCCAATGCATACATGTATGGGTTTTTCAACAACAAGCGTATTGTATTGTTTGACACACTGGTGGAGCAGTGTAGCATACCTCAAACAATTGCAGTGCTGGCACATGAGCTCGGTATGAAAAGTGGGGGTATTGGGAGATTCTCTCTTTCTCTCTATATATAGAGAGAGGGAGGATGGTTTGGGTTGATTAATGGTTTGGGTTGATATATTGGTGGTGGAGGATGGTTTTGCAGTGGGTGTTTCGTGTGGTATACAGTGTGGTATACTTACACACCTGCTGCCATTGAATACCTCTCTGTCCATGTGCATGCAAGAAACACCACCGATTCTCAATGCACACAACCTCAACCCCCCACCCCCCACCATCCACCCACCCACACCAGGTCACTGGAAGCTGTGGCACACCCCTGCCCTCTTTGTAGTGGGTCAAGCAGTGTTACTTTCCCAGCTGGGTCTGTTTACCCTTGTACGCACCAACACAGACCTGTTGAGGTCATTTGGGTTTGCTCCTGGTGTGCAGCCAGTATTCATCTCCTTCACGCTGTTTCAAATCATCATTGCACCAGTGGATGAGGTAGGGGGTGGGGGGTGGGGGGGTGACCTGTTGCTGTTGTACGGTGCATGCTGTGCGGTGCATGCATAGTCATGTGTAAAACACGTAGTATGACATACAGCACACCATGCCAATACCATTTGATGTATGTGTTGGATGCACAGAGGGTGCACCATACCATACACACACCCCGCGTATCCCCCACTCCACCCCCACTCTACACACAGGTTGTTGGATTCTTGTCCAACGTGCTGAGTCGTGCATTTGAGTTTCAAGCGGATCGCTTTGCAGTGCAGCTGCATCATGGGCCAGAGCTGAAAGAGGCGTTACTGGTGTTGGACAAGGAAAACAAGGTGTGTTGGTGGTGGTGACAGTCAGGTGTGTCTGTAATGTGTGTCTGTAATGTACCCGGGCATACCACACCACCCACAATACAATTACAGAGTGCCATCAATGTGGACAAGTTGTACAGCACATACCATTACACGCACCCACCTGTGGTGGAGCGATTGCAAGTACTTGATGGGCTTATGAAGAAAAGCGCATGAACATCCTGTGCACTTTTTAACCAGTTAATTTGCAATTCAACTTGCTCGAGCAACATGCAGCGGTAGTGGACTGTGATCACCATCTATTTTTGTTCATCTACGTCCTACGTGCAGAAACAAGCAACTTGATCTATGCGCATGTTGTTCAACACATGCACTGCATAACGCCCTGACAACAGCTCTTCTACGTCCTTCCCTTGCACTCGTACATCCATCCACATCGTACTTGCTTTCTCCCCTGCAGCGTTCGTCGACCCAGCGTCTCCCATTTTGTGTACAATACTTCCATAGCCCGGTACGCACGAATATCCAACATGCACTACAAAACCAAGTTGACGATGGCAGTAGAGATCACATGACATTTTTACATCACAAAACGTGGCGCTACATCAACACCATTTACATACGCAGGGCCATGGAAGTGCTTCGTACCATCATGGCGTCCCGTACAGGGCGAATACTAGTCACCTGCAGTGTTGCATTGGCATGGATGACCGTTTCAAGCGGCCTCATTTTCCTGAACAAGTGGATCATGTCGGCAGACAAGTTTGAATACCCCATGTTTTTGGCTGGTTTGGGCATGCTCTTCAGTGGCTTTGCATCCTTTACATGCTGCAGGGTATGATGGATGGTGTTGGGTGGTGTTGGGTGGTGTTTTGACGCTGATTGACCCATGGAACTATGCACATTCTCTCTGCACCATAGGTTTTCAAGTGGATAGAGGCCAAAAAGACCATTACATGGCACTTTTACATTACCAGGATCCTTCCCGTGGGCCTGTTTATGGCTATGACGCTCGCGTTTGGCAACTTGGTCTATTTGTACCTCGGTGTTGCATTCATCCAGATGCTCAAGGTATTGGTGACTCGCACAGTACTGATTGGTAGCATAATTTGTACGTGCATCATCGTAACTAACATACCTCGAGCACGCCTCGCAACTTCACAGGCATTCACCCCAGTGATCACGATGGCATGCGCATTCATCGTCGGCCTCGAGGTCCCCCACTTTAAGCTGGTGCTGTCTGTGCTCATCATAGCCAGTGGTGTAGCAACTGCATCGTATGGTGCTATCAATTTTAGCGCAATGGGCTTGTTCATCATGTTTCTGTCAGAGCTCACAGAGTCTATTCGATTGATCATGACCCAAATGCTCCTGCAGGGCTACAAGTTCAATGCAAGTATGTAGTAATGGGTTGTTGTGATATAGAGTGGGTGTGGAGATATTGTATGTGTGTGGAGTATATATGTTTGCCCTTGTATGCAACCGTCACACCAATGTACCGTCATCATCACCACATGCACTTGATCATCACACCACCCATCTCCCGCATAGTTGAGGGTCTCATGTACACTGCCCCCGCCTGCGTGTTCTGGCTCTCCATTGGTTCTTTGATATTCGAAACCAGGCGCATGCTGGATACCAACGCATTTGCCAAGATCACAGCATCCCCCACATTATATGGTGCTGCTGCTGCCATGGGCTTTATGGTCAATGCCACTGCATACCTAACCATTCAACTTGCCGGCAGCTTGACTGTCAAAGTACTGGGTACTGTGAAGAATGCAGTGGTGGTGTGGTTGGGGGTGTTGTTGTGGGCAGAACCGGTCACGATGCTGCAGCTGGTGGGGTATGGTGCCAGCATTGGGGGGTTTGCGCTGTACAACTGGCACAAGATGCATGGACCGGTGCGTGGTGGTGGGTGCTGAAGTGTGGGTGATGATATGATTGAGTGATGATATGAACGCATGATGATATGAATACGCGATGATATGAATACATGGAATGGAACACACTTACCGGTGTGTTGTATCCTTCCACATTCAACACAATGTGCATCTCGCACATGTTCTTACACCACAGGAGACACCCAAGCCGCGACCTGCAGGCACAGATGATGAAAGCAGTGCATTGCTGGCCCATGGGGACGAAAAAGTACGTCACTCAGGCAGGCAACATGTGCCATAACATGTGGTGAGGTTGCGTGTTGTTTGGTGAATGTTGGATGGCTACTGCATGTGTCACATGTTGGGTACCTTGTACACACAGGCACGCAACGTCTAGCTATCCCACTATATATTGATTTGTGATGATTATATTAGGTTATTGTATTGTGTAGTATTCAACCAAGTCTACCAACCTGTGGTAACCAAAACTTGTTGTATCACAGCAGCAGCAACCATGGTGTGCATTCGACCTGCAGTCATGGACGACTTGCTGGCGATGCAAAAGTGCAACCTGATGTGTCTGCCAGAAAATTATCAGCTCAAGGTAGGTCAAAGCAACATGAACAACAAAACAGCAGCCTTCGTACAGTGTCAGTACGGCATCCCACACAGTACTACTTTTATCACATACTGAGCTGGCCACAACTGCTCTACGTGGCAGAGGATTACGACGGCAAGATTGTGGGCTACGTGTTGGCAAAAATGTATGCATTTTTGAGGTGATGGTCTTGATCAACCAATCATCATGCCACACTGCCATCACCCACTTCACACAGGGAGGAGGAGTCTACCGAGACACATGGGCACATCACATCATTGGCGGTTGCACGGTCACATCGCAAGCTTGGGCTCGCAACCAAGTTGATGACTGCAGCACGTATGTGGTTGGGTTGTCTCATACTTGGTCACACCTTGTTTGGTCACACTGCACCATCATCTCTCCCCTGTATCTCCCCCATATCTACGCACACAGACAAGGCAATGCTGGAGGTTTTTGATGCTGATTACAGCTCACTGCACGTGCGGGTGACAAACAAGGGTGCACTGCACTTGTACACACAAACCCTTGGGTACAGGTATGTGTTGTGCATTGCATTGTGTGTGTTTCCACATTTCCATGACCTACATATGGCCTAACATGTGCCATACATGTTCCCAGATAATTAGGAGCACACACACCTTCACTCTCAAACACGCACACACACACATTCACACCACCTCTCTCCTCCCCTCCCACAGCATCAATGATGTGGAAAAAAAATACTATGCAGATGGGGAGAATGCCTACGACATGCGCAAGCGACTCAAGCCCCGCAAGGGTGCCAAAGGAGGGGATCCCTCACTCCCCCCTGCACAGGCCCCCCTCACCCCACAGCGGGAGGAGGAGGTGCGTCATGACTTGGAGCATGGGACCACACAGTGATGAGACAATGCAGTGATGATGGTTTTGCGATATTCATGTAATGTGTGCTCCTCATACTGTTGTGATGTGTGCTCCTTGTACTGTTGTTTGTATGCATTCTTTGCTTTCCTTCCCCCCTTTTTTACGTTCACTGCTGCTGCTGTTGCTGTTTGATGCTGCGGTTGCTGCTGCTGTTTGCTGCTGCTTTTCCTTCATGCAGGACCAATGCACACTTTGATTTCGTACGGCAATGTTTTTCTGTTGTTGCGTTTACAACAGTGTGAAAAAAAAACATTGCACGTCAGCAGTATGTGAGAATGATATGGTAGCAGGTGTGGTAGCAGGTGCATGTGCATCCTGCAATGGCAGGTGTTGTTGTGCACACCCCATCGCCATCATCGCAATGAACATCTTGGCTGTCTATGCCCACACAACAACAAAACAAAACACGCTCATGGTGCTACATGAAAAGCATGTGGCGTATCATGTAGCATACCCACGTCATCCTCATCAATCCTTATCAAAGCATCAATCCTCACACCGTATCATCATCATCATCATCATCAAAGGAACAGCATTTGTGAAATGGCAAACAGAAATGACAACCATTGTGAAATGACAAACAGATGAAACGCCAGAGGAAACGCCAGAGGACGCGGGTGGCAGCATGCCCCATTATGCATGCAACAGCCAACAGGTACTGTCATTGGCGTGATTGTCATGGTACAGTACGATGATGCTTATGTCTACACCTGGTGACGTCTACACCTGGTGATGTGTACACCTGGTGATGTGTACACCTGGAGGTGCTGGACTGATGTTGGTCAACACAATGTATGAAACAAAAGGGGAATGTCCTGCATGCGATGCGCAACAGCAACAAGAACGCGCATGAAACAGAGATACACACAACAAAACGCACACACATCACAAAAAACAACAACACAGGCTTCTTGGTATGTCCTAGACACAACCTCCCACAATCTCCCAACCACACAAAGCACGTTGTACGACAAAACTGCTACAACATCCCGTCCCTTGTGTGCATGCATCAACTCCTGCGCATGCCAACCTCCCCACACAAAAAAAAACCTCTGCCCCCACAAAAACCCACCTCTTCCCCCAAAAGAACAACCCACCCCACCACCTGGGGGAGGACATTACGACTGTCTCACACCATGACCACTGTCTCACACCATTACGACTGTGTCACAACATGTTCTGCCCACTGATCATCAAAAGATGATTCATACACCGCCTCGTCCTGCAGCGCATCATCAATGTACGCATCCTGCTCCGCCCCATTTGCCAGTGCTGTGGGCGTCTTTTGTGCTTCTTGCAGTATCGCCATGATCTCCTCCAGTGACTGCAACCCAGAAGTGGGGGTCCTGAGGTCGTTGTTCATCTCCTTCACACCAGGGGGTAGGTCCTTCAAGTACCATGGGTGGTCTTGTATTTGGGGGATGGTGAGCCGCTTGTTGGGGTCGGCCACCAGGATGCGGCGAAGCAGGTCGGCACACTCTGGGCTGACGTGTTTGGGCATGTCGTATTTGACTTGGAGTATGCGTTGAATCATTTTTTGGAGCTTGCCTGCATCGTTGCGGTCCTCTGGGCGTTCAAAGGGGTAAGCACCTAGTGGTGTGGGTGATTGGGGAGGGTGGTGGGTTTGTGGTGATGAGGGAGAGTGGGTGGGTGCTTTTATTCTTCATCTCATCAATTGTGGCGTGGTGGGTTTGTATTTTCATTCTCATCTCATCAATAACCCCACACAGCATGAAACACATACAGCCCCACCACACAGAGCCCCATCACACAACCACATCACAGAGTATCACCCTACACCTGCAAGCATAACATACAGCATCACCCCACAGCTCCAAATATCAGCCTTCTTGCCATCATATGTATTTCCCCTTGTCGTCATGATGACCTCGGGTGCCAGGTATGCAGGGGTACCTACCCTGGAGCCAGGCGCTGACTGAAAACGCTCATGCTGTGGGTGATTTGTGGGTGTGGGTGTGTGGGTGTGGGTTTGGTTGTGTGGGTGATTTGTGGGTGTGTGATTGTGTGTGTCTCCATGATGCACACATGATGCACACATGATGCACACATGATGCACACATACACACTTGTACAATGCAGCGAGCAACCCCTCATGTGTCAACCCTTTATACACAGTACACTCTATACACACCCACCTTGCTGTACCCAAAGTCACACAGCTTGAGGAGGGCTCGTGGTGACCCATCCAACAATGTGTTTTCCAACTTGATGTCACGGTTGGCCACACCCTGTTGGCAGTGCATGTGTGTGTGTGTGCATGTGCGAACCACACAAGTGTACATCTGGCAACACATCTGGCAACACACGTGTACATCTGGCAACACACATGCAAATACCGCACCAATACCGCATTAACAACAACATACCATCTTGTGCACATAGTCTACTGCAACCACCAATTGCTGAAAAAACCTGTGGGAGAATAACACAATGCAACAATATGTCTTGCAAACATGTGTCCACTTGCCCCATCACATCCCATCCCATCACATACCATCGTGCCTCGTGCTCCTTGAGCCCCCCCTTGCGTACAACATACTCAAACATGTCACCACCACGAGCATATTCCATTGCAATTCCCAAGTACTGTGGTGTCAAAAACACCTGGGGGGGTGTATGGATCATGGGTGGGTTTTTTGTGCCAATCACAATGGATTATCATCAACGCACAATACCTACCTCTCGTAGCTGCACGACGTGTGCATGCACAAGCAGTCGGTGATTGAGAATTTCTCGCTGCACATACTTGGTTACTTTCTCCCCACGTTCTGTATGGGAGAACGTCAGAGTGGGAACTACATGTCACACACCATCACAACGCACACTCCCACCACACACACCCATACCAATAAACTTGATGGCCACATGGCGTCCAGTGCTCTTGTCCAGTGCCAGCACCACAAACCCAAATGTACCGCTGTTGAGGTTGCGTACCTGCGAGGCATGCCATGTCATGAAGGATGGCAGTGCAAAATTCACACCGTACACTATACGCACATGCATTCACATAACTACGTACCTTTTGGTACTTGGGATGGTTTGTGAGGGGTTCTAGCCTATCGGGGTTCATAGCTCTTTGCCAACTTCGGGATTACTAGAATCAGTAGTACTGGGTTGGACACAAGTCGCTGAGAGGTGTTGGTGTATGTCCCGAGTCGAGGGTCTGCTGATGATCGATGTGTTGCCAAATGTGTTAACAATTGGTGCAACTGTTGCAAAGTTGTATTATGTGCAACGTTTGCTGTAGACGAGGGCTTACCATATTGGCATTATTTTATCGCAATATATGTAAAACAGTTGTCTGCTTGAGACAGACCCTTGGGACACAGCCTTGCACACCCCAGATGGTGACAAGATTGCATAGCTATTCAACACCAACTCGTTCTTAAGGAATAGCATGGTAATGTTTCCATTATGCCATGTGTGCTTGTTGAGGGTCGTGTGTTGTAACCAGACAGTGTTGATCATCAGCATGCCATGATCCCCACCCCCCAACAACAACAGAAGCGCAAGGCAAGCAAAGCCAAGCAGGAGGACGCGACAGAGTCACCACCAGCACGCACCCGATCAACACGGCATACACGTGGCACAGCCTCGCAAGGTCTGTGTGTGCAAGGGGTGTGGACATAAGCAGGGATGCGTTGTGTGACATACAGTACGACCACCTCCTCCCATATACAATACTACACACAGTTGATGAACAACCATCAGAGCCAGTAAAACCACGCACCCAACGTGGGAAACAAGGTAGCACATGTGCTTGATTGTGGTGGTGCTTGATGATCCAACGACCGAGTGTGTCGTCACCATCCACCACACACACAGCACGCACTGCACGGGGAAAAGCTGCACCAGAAGGTGATGACAATGATGCCCTGCCCTTGCAACAATTGGCAGCGTCACAGCACACATCCCCTCATGGTGATGGAGACGCAGCTCCCACATCCCCACCACCAGCGACTGGTGATGGTGGTGGTAGGGCAGCGGAGGGCGACGATGGTTGGGAGCCTGACAGAAATTCCCCACCACGGCAGCAAAAGATTCCCATCGCCAACGGGGGTGTGGATGGGGAAGCAGATGTACACCATGGGGATGGGGATGGTGATCCAGAAGAGGATGTTGATGTTGCAGTAAAAACACAAGCTGATGATACGCAACAAGCACTGGATGCACCAGAGCCTGTGCAAATGGATGACACAAAGGAGACCATCAAGCATGACACCAACGATACGCGCAGCCCGCCTGCATCGACACATGCTTGTGACACACATCCTCCATCTAGTGCTACCCAACCACAAGAAAAGGATGCAACCACAGATGCAGCCACCCCTGCTGCTGCAGGCGCCACACCACAGAAAATCACACCACAGAAGAATGTCAAGTGGGGAAAACGGGCTCGAGGTGTGTGGTGGTTCCTGGTGGTTGCTGTTGGTTGCTGTACACATGTTCGTGTGTATAGGTCTCCCCTCATTGTGCAATTTTGTGCAATGGTTCTCTTCAGCTGCACACAACCACATATGCTTCTTATCCTACATGCCCTACATACACCTACACATGCCCTCCTCACACCCAAAACCCCCACCCAGATGCCCCCAGCACACGCACACATGAAGTTTCTGACATGCCCCCACCGCCACCCACACAAGAAGACACATCACCAGCAGCAAAGACAGCCAAGACCACCTCCACCGCAACAGCAGGAGCGGCTGCTGCGGCCGTGAGTAAGGGTGGGGAGGGCACAGGTGGACATGTAGTGCAGAAACCAGCAGCAGCAGCACATGCTGGCACAGAAGTAGGTGGATCACAAGCAGCAGGTGCAGCACAGGCAGGGGCTGGTGGGAAAACAAGCACTGGTGGGGAAACAGGCACACCATCTGCTACAGCAGAGGGAAAAGCAGGGGGAAAGGCAGGGGGAAAAGAAAGCGGAAAAGCAGGTGAAAAAGGGGCAGGAGGACCACCATCATCACAAGGAGGTGGTGGTGCTGGTGGTGGTGGGTTGATGGAGCAGTGTGTACAGGCTGTGTCAGACATGGAGCATGTGATGGGGCTGGCACGACAACTTGTAGATGCCATGCAACAGGTAGAGGTTGTAGTGGTGTGGTGATGTGGTGGTGTGGTGGTGTTGAGGTCTCACACTGCTCTTCTCCCACTGCTCTTCTCCCACTCCCCCTCTCCCACTCCCCCTCTCAACATCCCCTTCTCAAACTCCCCTCTTCTCACACTCCCCCCTTCTCCCATTTCCCTCTTTTCACAGACTGGTCATCTTCTCTCCTCACTAGCCAAGGCTGCCCCCTCTCACTCAGTGTCAGACCTGAGTGCAGCGCTCCAGGGTACGGGGCTGGGTAAGGTGCTCAAGAGGTACTGTAAGGACTTGCAGCAGGGGGGTGGGGTTATGGGGGAACACACTAGAATTGCACGGTATGAAAGAGAGAGAGTGTGTTTGTGTGTTTTGGTGGGTGTGTTTTGATGCATGTGTATGTATGTGTGTGTGTGTGTGTATGTGTATGAAGGGTGGTCTGTGTCGCTGCAATTTACACATGTACACACACTGTACCCATGCATTCTGTACACCCATGCATCCTTTACACACAGGACATCATTAGATAGCATCAAAAAGAGGTTTGAGCAACGTGCTGGCAGTGTAGAAAATGGTATGTGTGTGTGATTGTACGTTTGTGATTGTACATGCTTGTGCATCTACATACACACACACACACTACACACACAGGACAAGCACAACCATCTGCGCTTGGCAGGCAGCCCAGCACAACCTCCCAACCACCACAAGCAACAGCAGGTGGGGCTGGCAACGTGATGAGTCGCAAACCATCAGGGGGGGTGGGGCGTACTGCTGCTGGTGCTGGTGGTGCTGGCATAGGTGGTGCAGGTGCTGCTGGAACTGGTGCTGCTGGTACTGCTGGTGGGGCAGTTTCTCCACTGTCCAAGCGTGCTGCAGGTGACACAGCACAGGTTGCATCAGCCACTGTATTGCCATTGAAAACTGCGACCACACCATTTAAATCGACAGGTGTGTGGAGATGTGTTTGTTTCATTGCGTGTGTCTGCAAGCATGTATTGGTAGTGCATGTGTACTGGGAACCCTCTTGTACCATCTCATACACACCTCTTGTGCCACCTCATTACCCCCCACCACCTCATACACGCCTCTTGTACCACCTCATTACCATCCACCACCTCGTGTGTCTCAACCAACTTCAATACCCCAAATCCAACAGGGGACCCCCTCAGAGACAAGGCTATATATGCCCTCCAGTCAGCCATGCAGGCCCCCCTGCAGGTGAATGTAGCACCAATGGCTCGCAGACTAGAGGAATTGATATTCACAGTCAAACCTGCTGTCGAGGTATGGGGTAGAGAGCAGGGTGCTGGGTATGGTGGGTGGGTGTGTAACATAGCACGCATGCTCCTGCTCACCACACCACCCTCCTTAACCAACACCAGGGTCAGGTGGATGCGTCGTACAAGGAGGCCATCATGCGACTACGGGCGCTGCTTGCCCATGACAGTCGTGAGCATGTACCAGGCCTTGCGCTCGCCCTTGCAGATGGTGGGGTTGCAGCAGAGGCAGTCGTTTCGTGCTTGGCCGACCGTGAGGCAGTTGTGGGACACCTGTTTGCGCCTGTTGGTGGGCCCCAACTCCAGGCCCCCCCCTCCCCCAGGGGAGGGGGTGCAGTTTGGAAGGCTGAAAACCCGCCATAAAGCTGCTTTCATATCTGACGAAATGTTTGACGCCTACGCGGTGCAGTGGCTGTTGAGAGGCTAATTTAGACCGCTGCAAGCCACGACAAGCGCTTGTACATTCATGTCGCACGCCGGTGGAAGGGGCAACCCCCAAAATATCGTCATAAAAGATGAATGGAAGTGCTTTTTAGTGGGTTTCGTTTTCGGTTTCGTGTGCATTTTTTATCACTTGATAAACAACCAACGCATTGCAACACCCTGAAACACTTTGAAATACCCTGCGCAACCAACACACGTCCAACACGCAACCCCGCCATTCAACCTCCCTGCTGATGAGCGCCTCATTGCCTGCAACAAGCGCTCCCAGCGCTCCCGAGACTGTTCACAGCCTTCTATGCAAGCATAATACCAATCCGTTTGAGCGTTTGAGCGTGCCAAACTGCAATGGTACGTTTCGGGACGCGGGGCATCGAATCGTTGACCAGAGTTCTTTAAAGGCTTACCCTCGTCTTCCTTCACCTCAACTCACAGAAAAAGCAAGCGTGCGCGACATATTGACCAAAAGCAATGCCACGACAAGCAGCGCAAGTCATGTCACCAGCAAAAAGAATTTGGGGATGCTCATGCAGTTAGCGGAGGAGCACCTGCGTCAGCACCAACTGCCCATGGCCATTTCCCTCGCTACATTGGCACTGCAAGATGCAGCAGCCCTCAACATGTATGAAACAGTGGCCTACCGGCTCCTATGGGTGCGTGGCCTCGCATGGTATGGCTGCCGCGATGGGCCCCTCGCCCTCCAGGACCTGCGCTCGGCAGTCTTGCACGCCCCCCCCGCCAAGCGGGCCCTTGCCCTCCGATGTTTGACCAAGTTGCAACACCTGTTGGACAACCAACAGTATTCCGTGAGCGTGACCATGCTCACCAACAGCGAGGACGAAAACACGAGCGCCTCCACTCGGCTGCGCCAAGGGGCATGCGAGGTTTCGTCCGGAGCCAACAAGAAACAACGTCTGTTTTGAGAATACACTTTACAACATGTATAGAGCTAATTGAATGTCTCTTGCTATGGTCAGAGCACTTAATTACTTTTTTATGGGGCCGGGGCGCGCGTATTGTGCGTGATACGCACGCTGCCTTGTGTATGATGCTGTTGCACAGTACAAACAGCGTTATACACTCACAATCTTGTGTCTTTTCATTTTTGGCCAGTGCGCATGTATCCTTCGATACTGATGCAGCCTTGTGTATGATGCTGTTGCACAGAAAAAACAGCATGGTACACACACATTCTTGCGTCTTCTCAGTTTTGGCCGGCCTGCTTGTATCCTGCGATACCAATGCTGCCTGGTGTATGATGCTGTTGCACAGCAGAGACAGCATGGTACATTCAATTCTTGTGTGCACGTATGGATTACATTATTATGATGCTGTTGCTGTCGTGCGTGTCCCTTGTGTGTGGATATCCTTTTCCCGCCCACCAACAGCATTGAGTGCTCTGACCTATAACTGTTCACTGATTATACTCGTATCTGTCTGACCAAAAGGTTTTTTATTGCTAGAATTGTCATGTAATTAGAGTATACATACGTAATGAAAAAATAAAAACAAAAGCATATATGGAAAACCGATGCGTGTCATCAGTGTCAATTGTCAATGCTCAGCGTGGCTGCCATGCGGTCTGCCATGTCATCAGCAGGAGGTGATGCATTGTCATCTTGGTCATCCGTGCTGGAAGCGTCCTCCTCACTGTCAGACGGTGGCAAGTCCATTCCCTCCAGGTAGCCCGTTGCCCCATCCGCTGCCTCTCTCCGTGCAGCAGCCTCTGTGGATTGTGTGGATGGTACACAGCGTGTGGGTGGTACACAGCGTGTGGATGGTACACAGCATGTGGATGGTACACAGCGTGTGGATGGTACACAGCGTGTGGATGGTACACAGCGTGTGGACCGCGCTCCAGGTTGTTGATACGACATCATGTACACAACGCACCATCACGGTGCTGCTCCATGCTCTCCAGCCATGTGTTTTGCACCTCTATCACCTCTTCTGCAGTCTGACATGCAGCATATTGTTCCAACAAATCAGCATTGGTGTCGAAAAATGCCTCACCCCTGTTTATTTGGTGGTGGGTTTAGTTATCCAAGTGGTCAACAAGTTATTAAAGTGGTCAACAGAATGAGCACTCTATAGTGGTTGTCAACAGAAATGAGTACTTCATGTTGCTTTCTGGAGGGTGGGAATAACCTCATGGGCATAGCCTCTCATAGGAATATAAGCCACATACCAATTGAAGCAACGCAACACAGCACGTGCCTCCTGCTTCAGCCCTCCTATGTAGAGTGCAGCTGCAATGGCTTCGGCACAGGAGAGCTTGCATGGGCGACCTGCATAGAAAGATTGCAGTATTCGGTGTGTATGCATACAATGACATGTCCTTGTGCATACAAACGACATGTCCTTATGCACACCACTCCTGCTACGTACCAAAATTAACAGGATTGGTGGCAACAAGCCATGGAAGCAGTCTGGGAGCCACAGCCTTTGTTTTCCCTGAATGGAGTATACACAGGGGAATGGAATAGGTTGGAAACATGCACTATTTTTTTCCAGCAACAGAGAAACACAAGGGACAAATGCACGCCACCATGACCAACACTGTTGCATACCAAATGGCACGTCATCCAATTTGTTCCAGGAGCAATCCACCACTGCAACACCCTTTCTGAGCATCAACTCGGTGTCTTGTGCAGATACACAGTTACGTCCCACAGGGGTGAGGGCCACCCCGGGAAACGTCTGTCCCAGGCGGAGCTCCTGTGTAGCGGATGCTGAGATGCTGATGCTGTTTTGTTGTTCTACAGCCCAAGGGGATAGTTGTACCTCCACGATGCCCTGGCGAGCAAGCCGGGTGCCCGTGCAGCGTTTTCTGTCACATTGCCCCAAATCCCACATTGCCAAGCGCGGCAACTGTTCTGTACCACTTGTGCTGCATTCTTCATCGTCTGGTGGCGGCTCAAAGTGGTCGGAGCGTCGTCTAGGGCGTGGCATTGATCGAGGATGTTGTGATTACCCCCGTGTGGCTGCTATTGATTTGCTTAGCGTTGTTGATTATGGCTGTGCAATATTGTGGCAATAATGTTTTGTGGTTGGGCAGGTTTTGGAAACAACCAATATTGACAACCTAGTTTGACTCACACCGCTCTTATTGTTACAAACAATGGAGATGCGCCAACATGGGAGAATAAAGAATAGAGTCCTAGCACACAATTATTGTCATCTCTCTCAGGCATGCCATCCTGCTGTGCTAAAGGGCAGCAACACTACGGCACCCCTGCGCGCGCGTCTCACACACCACGCTCCATGTACACGCTCCGCCTCCCTTCATGCTCTCAACACCACCCTCCCAACCCTCTACTTGAACCAGATGCGGCGTTTGCGCTGAAACTCTCCCAGAAAGGCCACGCCCAGAGCACGGGCTTGGCGGGAGTATGTCTTGACAAAAGTGCGTACATTCCGTCGGAAACCAACCAGTGGGGGGCATGATCGGGGCCCTCTCAACCAGGAGCGTTTTCTGTGTGGGTGACGAAGTTGATGTGAGTGATTGATGGCGTACATCAGTAAGACACCTCCATACCGAATAACCAGTCTCAACGCACCTGTTTGCTCCTGGATCGTGTGCTTCGGGCATCAAGGACTCATTCTCGTCGTATCCGTGTGTCGCTGATGCATCGCGTTCAGCCCTCGGTGTGGCAGTCGCGCTCGTTGGACGAGGTGTGCTTGGACGATCTATGTCAAGCGTGTCATCGGGATGTGCTGGAGGTTCTTCTGCTGCTCGTGGTGTCATTGCTTTGAGCGATTCTGCTGCCGGGGGCAAGACATCTTCCTGCGACATGGCACCAACCACGGTGGCGTCGTCAGCCATGTTACAATACACAGCAAAACAATACAATGTGTAATAGCTTGATTGTACAAAATTGTAAACATAAAGTTTTGGTTTTGTGTGTGGGCCCCCAACAGTGTTGGGTACGACACAACCACCCCGGCCACCCCGCACTAGTCATCATTGTCATCAGTATCGCCACCATCCTCCTCGTTTTCAAATGTCATGTCATGAAATACCACCTCCTCGTCCTCCTCCACTGCTGCACCATCGTCATTATGCACCTCCTCCACATCCACATCCATCGGAGCAGCTTGTTGCTCGTTGTCATTGCCCCCCACACCCCTCCCCTCTTCCTGATCCTTAACAGCAGCAGCAGCAGCATGTGATGCACGTGATGGACGCTTTTGACGTGCAGGCACGTCCACTGGCATGTCACTGGGACCTGGCTCCTCCTTCTGTAATGGTATGAGAGAAGAAATGTGCAGCAGAAAGCACATGTACACGGCAATGTGTTGGAACACACATGTAATCACACGCAATCAACATACCACGGTCACATCTCCCCCAGGCACACGCCCCCCCCTGGATCTCCCACCCTGCTGATGCTGTGCAGCATCCCCGCGTCGCATGTAGTGTTCTGGCAAAGGCCCACGCCTCCACTCTGGTATATCGGAATCAGAAAGCAATTGCTCCATGTCGGGGGAGATGGTGGCGCGCACATCAATCTGCCCCAACCACGTTGCGGAGCCCTGTGTGCTGGAATCCTGCTGCTGCTTGCTCCCACTGGCACCACTGGGGTTTCCGATGTTGATGGCAACCACATCCTGACGAAAGGATGTGGGGGGGGTTGGGTCAACCCTCATCAGCACATCACCCATTTGCCACCTGACCCTGCCATTATTGAACACAAACATCTTTGCAATCTGTGTGGGGGGCAAGACATGTGTTGTGCGCATGTTGGAGTGCATTTCTGACGATGCACAACTGTGCATGGATTCCATCTACCCACAGCACACAATGCCAATAACACAACACCCAAACATACCTTGCCAGTAGGCAGGGAATCAATAGAGCTGGCATGTGGCACGTGGCCAGTTGTCAATGGGGTACCCTTGCGAGGTACTTGTTGAGGCATTTGAATCAACATCCACTTGCGCCTGCCATCACCTGATGTGTCGTTGCTGTCAAACAGCTTCAGTGCTGCTGCATCATCCCCATCTTCCTCCTGTGTCCAAGAAATTTGTGTGTGCGTGATAAAAGATGTACTTGTTGGGAGGATGAATATGTTTTCGCTCAAAAAACAACACCATCCCCTATCAACATCTCAAAGCAACATCCCATCATCTCCACACGTTACTACCCCCCCAACAACAACGCTGGTGCCCCACACAACATCCTTAGGCCACAATCCCCCGTCTACACACCTCCTGACCGAGCAAATTCGCCAAGCCTTTGAGGCGCGCATCGTTGGGATTGGAAATAGGGAGTGATGGGTTGGTGTGGGGCACAAGGAATGGGTGAGGTGTATCCAGGTCAAACAGGTCACTCAGCATTTGTGGCCACATTGCAGCTGCCCTTTCCTCTTCTTTTTTCTCCTCCTCGTCTAGCTTGGTGCTTGTGGAGGGGCCAGCCAAGGGGCCCCTGGAGGGGCCGGGGCCAGCAGAAGGCGGGGGCCCGCCGGGGACGGTGCCGCGACGTGCAGCGGCTGCGACAGCATTGCTGTGGGCAGTGGTGATGAAGGGGAGGGGTGAGTACGGTGATGATGGGCCATAGCACTATGCTGTTTGTTTGCACACAGCAACAGTGTACACAATTTTGTGTACATTTCACCATACCGTTTTGAGGACGCTCCCTTGCCTCCACCACCACCACCACTGCTGCCGCCGCCGCCACCGGTCTTTGCTGCGCTTATGTGTGGGTTGTGCGGCGTGAGTGTGGGTTGCGCAGGTTGATGCACACGTGGCTTCGGCTGTCTATGTGACACACGTTGACCTGTGAGGTATCCCCGTTCTGCCTCGACCTGTGGGTGTATTGTGTGTATGGTATGTGAAGCATCACAACTGTATGCAAAATCATGTATACACACATGTTTTCGAGTGTATACACGGGTGGCTCATCATGGTGTACATACCTTGGCCATGATCTCAGCATGAGCACCATCCCCTGTGTTGCTGCTGGGACCGGCTTGTGCTTCTGTGATGGTGTGTGGTGAATTTGGCGCGTTGGATGATGCCACCGACATATGTGGCTCATATGCCACACAACAGGGACACAATCAAGTCACAGTACCTCCTAGCTGCTCATTGGTGCGTGCCACAGGGCGGGCAGTTGGTTTGGGCTTGAATGCGGGCTTCTTCTGTGAGGTGAGCAGGAGGATCATGTATTGATGGGACCGCCTGCTTTTTGCATCCCCATCAACAACTGCTTCGACCACAGACCTTGCGAGGAGGGGGTGGGTCCGACATGACACCGTCTTATCCTTGCGTTGAGGCTAGCAAACTGATGGCATGGCCGACATGCTCAATGCACGCTCACCCAATAATCAACATGACCTTGTGTTATTGCAAATTGATAAGGTAACAGACGTATGCGATAGCAAGACAATGTAATGACGCTATCACAGCAGTTGGAGATGTGCAAAAGAAAACTGTTTTTGTTTTTGTTGCATACATGCAGCACACAACAAACACGCTCATCGTCCTGTTTCTCATACATCTATTTCGCATCCAAACTCCCTCGCCACACGAGCGTGATCATCAGCAACCCCAGCAACCAGCCAGCACAACCCCAATCCATTGACCAAGCGTGTCCTGCCTCGTACCTCGTTCCATGCAACGTACCATTGCATTTTCGCATCATACACGTGGTGCAGAGCTCCCCACTGCGACCACCACACGTGTGTTGCAACCAAGGCATCATGGCGCAACCCAACCCATCCATTCCACACACCGTCGCCAGCAGCCTTGCATGGCAGCAGCCCAGCAGCACAATGGGCAGCCACGAGGACCAATTGTAGTGGTGGATAATTACGATAGCTTTACCTACAATCTCTGTCAGTACCTCGGGGACCTGGGTGCGGACTTTGTGGTGTACAAAAACGATGAAAAGACAATAGATGATATCAGAGCAATGAACCCAGCAGGGGTGTTGGTGTCCCCTGGTCCAGGTGTGTGGGTGTATTTGGCTGTGAAGAGGACATGTGTGTATTTGGTTGTGTGGAGAACATGTTGTTGTTGTTGGGGTTGTTGTCATGCCTGTCTTGTGCACCAGCAGAGCATGCACATACACCATGTACTCAGTCATACACAGCACCATCCACACCCACCCAACGTCTCACCGAGCCATGCACAGGCATCATCCACAACTCATACAACCCCCAACCATCCTCAAAACCACCCACCCACACCCTCAGAACACACCCACAAACACAGGTCGACCAGAAGATAGTGGCATTTCCCTTGCTGTCATTGCAGAGTTGGGCCCTGATTTCCCTGTTTTTGGTGTGTGCATGGGCCACCAGTGTATAGGACAGAGTTTTGGTGGTCGTGTGATACGTGCGCCATGTGGGGTGATGCATGGCAAAACGAGTGACGTGTTTCATACCAACACTGGGTTGCTCGAGGTGTGTGGGTGGTGTGGGTGTGTGAGTGAGTGGGTGGGGGGGGTTAAGGTGTGGATGTGGGGAGTACACAGTGGACGTCACGTACATCTTGCACAAAAACACCACCTACACCTACCTAGACACCTATACACACACATACACACACATACATGCACACCTACACCTACATACACCTACATACACACACCTTGTCACACACAGGGTTTGGACAACCCCTTCAAGGCTGCTCGATATCACAGCTTGGTCATTGAAAAGGACACCTGTCCTGAGGAGTTGGAGGTGACTGCATGGACAGAAGATGGGACCATCATGGCTGTGCGACACAAAAAATACCCACACGTACAGGTAGTATGTAGGGATGGTGGGTGGTGGTGATGTGGTGGTGGGGGCGTGTGACTATCTGAACGTGTGTTTGACACCCACACTCACTCTCTCGACAGGGTGTGCAGTTTCACCCGGAGAGCATCATCACTGACAACGGCAAGCGTATCGTGGCCAACTTTGTCAATTCCTTGCAATAATTAGATTGTAAAAAATGCTCCCCTGTACATGCAGCAAATAATGTATGTATGAAGATGGCAGCAGCATGTGTCGTTGACCATCCCTGCGTGTCGGAATGCCCCACATCGCGTCCAGGCACCGCTGTCAGTAGTGCCATTCATGATGTAATACAAGAGGCGGTGTTGGCGGCTTGCAGGCCACCCACCTCGTCAAGGTTGATTGCACAATCCTCCGATGATATACTTGAAGAGCAACGTCCTACCACTGCAAGCGTGGTCGATGATGTATTGTACAGCATACTAGATGCAGCAGCACGCCCTACCACATCATCATCCCATCGCCCATCCACCAGCACCATCCACACGGTGCGGCTGCATCATCATCCACACAACGCACCCCGCTCCCTTGCCCATCCTGGTGACATCACACTGGCCCTTGCTTCCTGTGATGAGGATGTCAGTCAACATGCAAGCAATGGGCAACCTCAGGGTGCGTGGTGGTGGGGGCGGCAGTGCCCTCATATGGTCACACACACATGCATGCAACCCTGCTACAGGGAATGCAGCACCAGCCAACAACACCTCATGGCTCGGTTTCCCTGGTCAGCATCATGGTCATAATCATGGTCATCATCCTGACATCCACCTCCCAGGCGCCACACCATGGCCAGGGGTGGCCCCCAGTGTGTTGGAAAAACTAGCAGCTGTGCGGCGGCGCAGTGATGCAGAGCCACTCGAGTCACCACCACTGGGTGATGGAGTGATGGATTGTTCAGTGGGTGGGGTGGGGATGATCAACCTACAGAGGGGGGAGTGTACACTGGCTGCTGCAGCAAGGGGGGCGGACTCTATGGGTGGGGTATCTATGGGTGGGGAGACTATGGGGAGGGGGGCTCCAGGCATGGATGCGTCTGCACATTCTAATGCTGAAACCACCACACCTGCTGTATTGCCTGACATACACGCAACACTCCTCAACAATAATAACAACAACAACAATAACGAGAAGACCCCCCCACCAGCTGCACCAGACATCACCCCCCTCTCCTCCACGCACCCCCTTCTCGCCGATGCCCATGCTACCCTGGAGCGCCAGCTGCAGCAGCAGTACACCACCCTCCAGCAGCAACTGCATGAGGCAAGGGGCGCCCTGACCCGGGCCAAGCGTCACAGAGAACAGCAGGGTGTGTTGCTGCACCAGCATCAGCAGGCGTTGACCAGGGTGCAGGGCCGTGTGGATAGTTTGACCACCGAATGTGCAGGGGTGGTACAGGCCAGGGTGGACAAGGAGGCGCAGGTGGAGGTGCTGAGGGGGGAGGAGATGGTGGAGGCTAACAAATGTGCTCGGGATATGCAACAGGTGGGTGTGGGTGTGGGGTTGGGAGATTTGTTGGAAAGCAGATGTGTGGTGTGGGCGGACATGTACATACAACCTGTTTTGTATATGCATACCACATATCATACAATACTCCACACACAAAAAACAAACATCCCCAAACAATCATACACGCCATGTGTATCCATTACAGGTAGCACAACTGCAATCACAAGCACATCGAATAGCTGCAGCAGTGGTGTATTTGCAACAACAAGCAGATGAAGCCTCAAGTCAAGTTGCTGTGACTAAGAGGTGTGTGTATACAACCATATAACACACACACACACACACACACACACACACACAAGAATATGTCCACACACACGCACCATCACCACCACCACACACACCACCACAACACAGAGCAACCTATGCAGCTGATGAAGCAGCAAAACACCTCCACCATAAAAAGCAACGACAAGACATCCTTCTCCTGTCCCTTGCCGCCCGTAAAGACACCCTCACACAGCAATTAGAGGTTGCTATGAAGCAAGCAAAAGAGCATGTAGCTGCGACCGAAGATGCTCGAGCACAGCTGGTGGAGGTGCAGGGGCAGGTTGACAGGGCATGCAAGGACAAGCAACGGCTGGTTCGGGTGTGGACAAGTATGCTCAAGACATTGCAACAGCGTGACAAGATGTTGCTGGTGTGTTGGTGTTGGTGTGGTGTGTTGTTGTTGACCACTACTGTTGCAACTCACATACATGCACATACATATACCCACACATACATATACCCATATACATAAAAACCACACACACACACATATATCCACACATACATATACACCCCCCCACACACAGGCAGCAACAGAGGCTACAGCAGCTGAACAGCAACAACAACAAGAGCTGCAGAGACAACTCAATGTGCTACATACACAGCTGCAGAAACAACAACAAGAGGTAGGCGTGTGACAAGGGGTTGTGTGACACGAGTGGGTGTGATAAGAGAGGGTGTATACACATACATACAAGGCAAGCATAATGTGTGTTTTTGTTGAATGGCCCACACCGTGTGATGTGTTATATCACCACAGGTTGAGTCGGTCAACGCATTGGTCAAACGTTTGACAACGGAAGTCAACCATGCAGAGGAAGCTGTACAGCAGCAGCAAAAGCAACTTGAGGCTATACTGGTGTGTGTGTTGGTGTGTAGTAGTGTGTATACTGGTGTGTATACTGGTGTGTATACTGGTGTGTATTAGTGTGTACAGTTGTGTGTGTAGTTGTGCACTGTTATCACAGAGCCACTCTCCAACCAACCGTCAATGATGCCAATTATATCCCTTACATTTAGGATTCACAACATCAATGATACCACACTCATATCCCTCCCAATAACACCTAAAATTCACAACATCAATAATCCCTCCCAATCACATCTAGGATTCACAACAGTCAACACGTACAGCAACTGCATACTGTGATAAGGAAGCAGATACCCTGGAGCGGCGGGTTGCAGAATTACAGCGTGCACAGCGTGCCCGAGCTGAGCAGTATGCACGGCTGGTGAGCACACGACAGGTAGCTGTTTGTTGATGTATGCTGGTGCATTGTATGCTGTGTATATATACGTATATATGCTGGTGCGTTGATCATGTGCACACAAGAGTTCTGACGGGGAGGGGGTGAACCTCCCCTTTCATTTCCCACTAAAAGTTTCCCCACGCACAATGTCCCCACACACAATGTCCCCACGCACATAAACCCCACGCACAATTCCCCCCCACACAGGCGCATGAAAAGCAATTATTACACGTCATGGACCAGCGATTACGTCATCAGAGAAGTGCACGGCAACTGCTGCAGCAACTACGAAATGCACGAAATGCTGTGCAACAGCAGGAATCAGTGGTGCAGGGCTTGGAGTCTGACATACAAGCAGTGGTAGTGCAGTGTGCACAGGAAGAGGTGTGTCTATGTGTGTGTCTCTATGTATGTGTATACATGTGCAAATACATGTGCAAATACATGTGCATGTACAACAATACATATCATACCAGTATACACACACAACTACATCATACAAAATGCCCCATACACACGCCTTGCAACCAAATAAGAAACACCAATTACAACATACCAACAGCAATACCCCCTGTTGGTGGTAAGGACCCCACCCCACCCCCCACCCCCACCCCCCACAGCAACGGGCAGCCACCGTACAGTCACTCCTCACCACTGCCCATGCTGCTGTTGCTGCTGCTGCTGCACGTATGTCAGACCAGGAACAGGCACTAGCAGCGGCCAAGATTGATGTGGCAAATAAAACAAGGGCATTGGATGCAGGGAATAAACGATTGCTGCAGTTGAAGGCAGGGATGGTGGAGGAGGACGCAAGTACGTGTGCGGGGGGGGTGTGGGGCGGGTGGGGAGGTGTGTGTGGTTATTGGTATTGATCGTGTTTGATGTAGACAGACACAAACAACAAAACACAAATACACACACACACACACACTCTCTCACATACACACACACACATATACACACCACAACCAATTACTCTCAGGTCCCTGGGCTGCATCATTACGTAATATGAGGAGAGCATTAGAAACACAAGCAACAGAGAATGCAGCACTGTTGCGCGCGTGGGTGAAACAACAACAGCAGCTGGTAGCACAGCAAGCACAGCATGATGAGGTATTTGATGGTGTGGGAATTGTGATGTGTGGTGTGTGCATTGTGGTATGTAATGTGTGAATTGTAGTGTGTTTTGTAATGTGTGGTGTGTAATGTGTGGTGTGATGTATCCTACTACAAGAACACATGACCACACGTTTACACATAGTCGTTTGCTGCCAGTATACACCCCCCCACCATACATCCCCCCCACACACCCTCACTCACAGGTGCGCACTACCCTGGAGCAGCAGCGTGATGCACACCGTGTACTGCAACACAAACAGCAACGACTCGGGGCACGGTAGGTGGGATGTGCTTTACCTCTCACACACACATATTCCCCCCTATCACACTTGTCGACATAATTCAAACATGTCATACTAATTATTTGTGTTGCATATGTGATTATGATACATGATTACCATTATCTATGATCACAATACTCCTCAACTACCTCTCAACTACCTCTCAACTACCTCTCAACTACCTCTCAACTACCTCTCAACACCCCTGTCACCACCACTCTCAACACCCTTATCAATTAACATCCTCCTCAGCACCCACCCCTCCCTCTCACACCCACCCACAGTGCCGACTGGTGTGCCCAACAAGCCACCCACCTCCATCACATCATAAAAACCCTCCATTCCCTCACCTCACGCCTGGGCACCACCCTTGCCGACACCACCACCCGCATCCATGCAGCTCACGATGCAGCCATTACCCTACACACCACAGCAGCAGGACAGATGCAGGAGGTAGAGCGAGCCACAAAGGCGGTGGAAAACGCACTGCAGCAGGCACAGGAGGAGTGTATGGAGTTAAGGGTGGTACATGGGAGGGCAGTCGAGGGGGAGGATGGTGCGCAGCGGACATGGGAGGAGCTGTGTGCATTGCAGGTGGGTGGTTGGGGTGGGTGGTCATGCTGATGATGATACAGGGTGGCTTGCCTGGTGATGATGTAGGGTGGCTTACCTGGTGATATTATGCACAGAGAATTATGCTAGTATCTCTCAACCACCACCCACACCTGATATACATGCATCATCATCATGTCAACCCCTGCTCAACCCCATGCAACACCCCCACCCACCCACCCACACACTCACACCCCAACACACAGGAAGCAGTGCAGTCAGGTGAGGAGCAGCAGCCGGTAACAAATGCACAGCAGCAGGTTTTTGTATTAAAACAAAGATTGGCTGGTGTACGTGCACAGCAGCAGCAGCTGGTCAAGGAGGTGCAGGTGGCAGTGGAACAGAGAGATGTGCTTTTAGTTCAGGTACAGTGTGTGTGTGTGTGTGTGTGTGTGTACAGTAATGTGTTCAGTGGGTGCATACTGTGTGTGTGTGTGTATGTGTGTGTGTGTGTGTGTGTGTGGAAGATTGCTGACAAGGGTATACCATGTATCATACACACACACACACACACACACACACACACACACACACACACACACACAGGGTCACGCAAACCAGCAGCAACGTGAGCAGCGCAAGCAAGAGGCAGTGCAAGCAAAACAAAGAAGGGCTGTTGCTGTATTGCAGCGTACACTCGATGATAAACGTTCCGTGCTGCAAGCCATGCGTAGGGAGTTGGAGGTGGTGTCTGGTGGTAATGAACAGGCACAGCGACAACTGCAGCAACTCAGGTGTGTGTGGTGGGGGGCGTGGGTGGTTTCTTGTGTGTGTGTTTGTGTGTTTGTGTGTTTGTGTTTGTGTGTGTGTGTATCTACTGTACAGTACCCTTCCCCTGCACCCACCCTTTCCCTGCATCCACCCTTCCCCTGTATACACCCTCCTATACAAACACCCTCACACACACACCCTCACACCAAGTGTGCATGCGAAAACACCCACCACACACAGGTCTGATATCACACAGTTACAGCAGGACACACAACGGCTACAGTATGCAATAGATGAGATACATACTCAACGACGCAAGGTACACAATATCACATGCATACATTGTGACGATGCTTTGCTATTTGCTTTGCTGTGATTCTCCCCCTTTGACAGCATATCTTCAAGCACATCACCATACCTACAATGACACACACAATACACCCTACAGGCCCTGCTTGTGACGTGTGTTGCGCAGAAAATGGCACAGCTGTATCAGCAGGCAATACAGGGGACCCTCCAATGTGGGGTGGCCCCTAGTCGTGTAGAGGTAGAGTATGCTGCAGTGACAACCCGACAACAAACACTCGTGACGGTATGTGTGTGTGCATGAGTGTGTATATAGAGCGGTGTATACATGGGTGTGTTTACATGGGTGTGTATACATGGGTGTGTATACATGCATGGATGAGCTGCTCTCACACCAAGCATCGTCATGCCTGACACCATTTATTATGCATCACACCAATCATCATCATCCCTCACATCCTGTACCCCACACCAATCATCATCACCCCTCACACATCCTGTACACCACTCTTTGTACCCTCAGACACTGGACACCCTGTACCGGATGTTTCCAGATCTGGGCCATGTGGTGGACAACCTCCGTTCCCACCTTGATGCAGTACACGCTGTTTGGGAAGCAGTACACAAGACCACCAATACAAGTGTATAATACAAGTGTACAACAGCGTCATGAAGAGAAAAGGTGTTTTATCATTCAATGCGTACTGTGGGTATAGCTGTGACCAGGCCCTCCCCTTTTTCCCCCCCAAAAAATTGCGCCCCTTTTTCCGGTTCAACACATTCAACCCAAATCCATTCTTGTTACTTGTGTACTGGTTTCTGTTACTTGTGTATTGGTGCATTCATGTCGGGTGCATTCATATCAGACAGGGTTTCTAAAAACAACGCAACGAAAATATTCGTAAGTGTATGGTGTATGGTGTGTGAGATGGGCATATGCGACCAGGCGCAACCATACACACACGCACAGGAAAACCACGTCGAAACCACTACGACGACGAGTCAACATGCAGTTCAACAAGCACCACACATCACACCCTGCATGGTGGAAACAAATCCCCCCTTGCATTTTCACACCTCCACCACATCGTCCCCACACCACCCCCAAACACATCACCCCCATACACATCACCCCCATACACATCACCCCCATACACATCACCCCCATACACACCACCCCCATACACACCACCCCCATACACACCACCCCCACATCATCATCAGGCAAAAATATTGGGTGCAGTACTCAAATTTCTTATGCCATCCTGATACTTGCTCTTGGATTCATTTGCCACCCGTAACTCCTCCTTGTACAGCTTGTACAGCTCCCCCCCCATTTTGGCATTCCCATCACACAGCAGCTTGAACCGCACGGGCGCAAATCGCATCATGGCCTTCCCATCTGTGGCAGACGTGAGGTTTTCAGCTGCACTCGCAAACTTGCCACCTGCCACGCTGGACATCCACTGTCGGCATTCCTCCACATCCCATCGGCTTGGGTGTTTGACCACCTGATCGGCCCCCGTATCCACATAAATACCCTCTTCCTGAGCACTCTCCCCCTTGTTGAGGTGATTGATGTCCATCCCGGTCATCGTCACGGCGTTGCGCAGCGTGTTGAGGGTGTGTTCGGTGTCCCCGGCACAGGGGGAGAGGGTGGCCACTACCACCACACAGGGCTCTGTGCTGCTGGTGCTCTGTAGGCTATCACGCAAGAGCAGGGTGAGTCGACTGTCACGATAGGGTACTCGGAGGGAGGTGTTGGTGTTGGTGGACCCACCCCGGGCTGCGAGGGCTTGCATTTGCAAACTACGCACCCGGAAGCATTCCTACGTGTGTGGGAGAGAGAGAGAGGGGGTGCACTTGTATACCATGCACTTGTAAACAATAATATGTGCATGTTGTATGCCCACCCAATCAAAAAACCGCCTCCCCCCACCTTGAGGCAACTCAAACTCGCGTTGATCTCTGCAGTCTGCTTGCGCTGTTCTGCATTGTGATACATGCTGTCCCATGCACGTTCACTCCCCGCCAAATCCACAAACGTAATCGTACCCCGCTCCACCCTTTGCATCGGCACCATCTCCATGTGTTGACTGCTGCGCATGGTGGTCAACACATGGTCACCCCCACTGGAAGAGCGTCCATGCTGCTCCCCACCAGCAGCATGGTGGGACGCGGCAGGGGTGCATGGTGTGGAGGAAAACCCTCTCCCCGGGGCAAGGGGGCTTGGTGGGAGGGTACGCATGGCAGGAGTTGCTGGTGTGGAGCGTGAGGGGTTGCGTGGTGCGCTGGGTGGTGCAATGCACTCAGTACATCCAGTGGTGGGTGGTGGGTGTGGTATTTGGAATGAGTGATGTTCGGTATCAAGGTCCATGGATGCGAGGCGGGATGCTACTGCTGTTGCTGGGGTGGTTGCACCACTCACAGAGTGCATGGGAAAGTCTATGATGATCGTGGACTCGTCCTCTACCAATGGCGTGCCATTGTCATTGCCTTCCTCGAGCATGTGTGGGGAAGGTGCTGGTGCTGGTGCTGCTGGTGGTGGTGCCACCACGGTTGTGATGGGTGATAATGATGGAGGGGGGGCAGTTACACGGGTGGCTGCTGCTGTACCCCTGCTGCTACTACCACCACCACCACTACCAGTGGTGCGGCGCACAGCCCCCGCGGCGAGTGCGGCTAGCCGCTGGGTGCGGGTTGCTGGTTGTTGTGACGAGGGTGGTGGGGCTCCTTTGGTGGATGCGGAGGTGGATGCAGTGGTCCGTGTAGCACTCGTGCCACGTGCAGGGGTCCGCGCTGGAGCAGCACCATTGGTGGGGCCCTCTCCCTTTTTTGCAGCAGGGCCCCTGCTCATGGTGCCCCCATTGTGGGGCTGTGTTGTGACTGGTGTTGCAGAAGCACCAGCAGGGCGTGTACGTGGTGCCCCCGGTGTTGTGCTGCTTGGTGGTGCTGCTGCCCCCCCACGCGGGCCCCCCCCATGGGGGACAGTGCGCTGCGCACTTGCTGTGGGACGTGCACCACGCTTTGCGCTACTACTGGTGCCCACGCTGCTGCTAGTGGTGGCTGGCTTGCGTGCGCTTGTGCTGTGGCTTGCGGTTTGTGCAGGGCTGCGCGCTGCGTGTGCTGTGCTGCTGCGGGCCCCCCCTGCGGTGGCCCGCAATGGCAGGCCCGTCATGCTGGTGCGTGTAGAGGATTGTGGAGTGGACTTGGTGGCCCTACTGCCGCCACCCACTGTTGCAGTGGTGTTTCGTGATTGGGTGGTGGCTCCCCCTGTGTGTGTGTGCCACATGGGCCCATGATGGGTAAGTACCAAGCTCGTCGATGCAAGACCCCATAGATGCATGCATCCACAACCGTACCATTGGGTGGGATAGGTTCTTGGCAAAACATGGTGATGCGATAAAATGCATGGGATCGACTGGAATCCATGTTGCGCAATGTGGATGATGTGGATCGATTGTGGGATGCTGCATAGAGTTGGCTCAACACACTGTCACTCGATTCCACCACCACCTGCTTGGCAGACACCTGGAGGAAACATGTGTATTGTACCGATGCACTGCGATGCGATGAGCAATTGTGATTATCTCGACATGACGAGATCTACCACCCACATCCCCACCAACACACACCTCCACTTTGGTGTTGGCATTTTCTCGCACCACCAGCTTCTCCCCATCCTGCAGCAGATCAAAGCAATTGCTCCCACACACTTCAAAGCACGACAGCTGTGCCTCCATACCCACCGGACGCTGCAATCCAGCATTGGCAAAGAGCAAGGTTGCCGCTTGTGCAAGGATGCCAGACATAGTGTGTGACTTGCCTGAGCCTGTTTGACCAAACATGCAGCACGTGACATGCTCCCCGTCAATTGCACGTTGCAACAACTGTGTATAAGGATGATGCTGGTGATGGAGGGGGAATGACATGCGGAAGGATCACACATGTGTGTAGCATACCCGTGGCAAGTTGATGCCGTTGCACACATCATCATTGCTCATGAGTTCACTAAAGCATGGCAGTGGAAATGTGCGATGCACAATGTATGGAGACTTCAAGTCGGCCTTGAGTTTGCAATCATGCAACACCGTGCCTGTGTACAGAGGTGTACAAGGTGTACTTATGGAGTGTTGACACTCCATAAGAAAAAAGGGCGCAACAAAGAACCCCTGATCATCCCCTTATCATCAAGTGGTGTCCACACACCTTGTGGGAGGGCAGTGATGACATCAAAGTCCTCTGCCTCCTTTTCAAACAATGGCCGTTTGCGCAAATAGACTGCTGTGCCACTTGGTGGCAGTACCTGCACGGCACGATGCTGCTCCCCGCTGCGGTAGGTCTGAATGGCGACATCAAAATGGGCACGGTACATGCGGCGCAAGGTGCGCTTGTCAAACATGCGGCGCGTGCCTGTGTCCCCATCATCATGTGTGGTGCTTTCTATGTCTCGTGGGCCCATGGCAGGTCTACAGGGGTCGATGGGCGGTCCCTGCCATCAACGTTTGAGTGTGGTAGTGGTTGTGGGAGGCCTGGTATCGGGGGTCAGCTGCCTGGAGGGTGATGGTGAGGAGTGGATAAACACACCACTGCTCCATCGGTGGCATAAAACATGCGTGCACCGATGTTGCTCGTATGCTATGAACCATGTGCATTACGTGCTTCATCATACGTGCTCTGCCATAAACACACAAGGCAAAGCAAGTAGGGTGTAAAACGGGCATGCTTTTGGACTTGGCTTTTCCATTCTCATCAACCATTGCGGAGCGCGCAGGAGCAATGGAATGCACGCTGTTGATACACGTACATTACCTGCACAAGAATACTATGTAGATCGGGGCGATTACTGCAGCGTGGTGAGCTGGACTTGACTTCGATGGGGATCGTGTGTATATCCAGTAGAGAAGGACAGATACACAGAGAGAGAAGGAATTCTTTTAGAAATTCTTGATGAGAAATGGAGAAACAGTGTGTCAAAAATTGCAACACATGTGCGTCAGGTCATCAGGGGATGATGAATATAACAAGTTCTACATTGTCACCCAGCCGAATCGGACCACCAGTTCAGTTGAGCAACAATGTGAATGGATGAGAAACAGCAAAATTGGTTACAAAAAGCAGACAGCAGAGAGACGACAGAGAGTGCGTCGAGACACACACACAAACAACAATACACACCACCAAAAGTCATTTGCATCGTCAGCACACAACCTCGCCACCAAAACAAACACACAAGTAGTGGGGTTAGGCACTCTTGCTATTAGAATGCTGCTTTTTGCGCTGGGCCTCCCTGTCTGCAAGGACCATGCGGATGGATGGCTTGCTTCAAAACCTCCACTTCAGTGTTGGTGCTTGCAAGTTGGGCATGGAGGAAAGCTATTTGTGCTTCCAAAGTTGCAGGTGGTGGCAAAGGCAGGGCTGTTGGTGGAGGGGGGAGCTGCGCGGGAACAAGCGATGGCATTGTCGGTTGTGGCGATTGTTGGGCTGCCAAAAATGCAATCAACTGTGTGTGTGTGTGTGTGTGTGTGTGTGTGTGTGTGTGTGTGTGTGTGTGTGTGT
>VFQP010000740.1_pt1 | contig 54304 bp, 52 predicted proteins | sample 3512351 | NCBI WGS metagenome assembly VFQP01 (sample SAMN10412372, study PRJNA504923) | tailings metagenome | isolation source: Relicate 1 Philex TSF1 revegetated site | place: Philippines: Tuba, Benguet | collected 2017-08-29 | reverse complement strand
CGAATAGTTCTTCGATCTCCTTGGTATCGAGCAGCGCAACGTAGTAGCCGCGCCGGGGGCGCAGCACGACAAGGCCTTCCGAGTCGAGCTGGCGCAGGGCCTCGCGCAGTGGCAGGCGGCTGATGCCGAGTTCATTCGACAATTTCTCCTGCCGCAGCGGGGCGCCGGCTTGCAGCTTGCCGCTCAGGATTGCCTGTCGGAGATGCCTGTAGGCGTGCTCGGTAAGGCTGGTCGGTAATGGCGGGGGCGGCTCTTGGTCTCGGGTGAGAACTGCTGATTCCGACACCTGATTTATCCCTTAAAAAATTGGCGCTTGTAGATTGGATCCAATTTAGCTATAACCAATCCCGAAGTCAACGGGTAAAAGATTACCCAGTACAACTATCGAGGATTGTAATGGCCCTGTTCCTGAACGAGCATGACGTCGAAGAACTCCTGACGGTTACCGATTCCATGGACGTGCTTGAGGCGTCCATCCGGGAGCAGGGGCAGAAGATCGCGACCAACCGGCCGCGCCAGATCGTGGCCACCCCGAATGCCCAGCTTTCGGTGCTGCCGGCGGCGATCCCGAGCCTGGGCAGCCTGGGCTACAAGACCTACACCGTCGGCCCCGATGGCGTGCGCTTCTGGCTGCTGCTGTTCAAGGAAGACGGCGAACTGCATTGTCTGATGGAAGCCGAGCATATCGGCCTGATCCGCACCGGCGGCGCCTCCGGCATCGCCACCAAGTATATGAGCCGCGAGGACAGCAAGGTCGCCGGCATCCTGGGCACCGGCTATCAGGCGCCGAGCCAGCTTGAGGCCGTCTGCAAAGTACGCAAGATCGAGAAGGTGCTGGCCTACAGCCGCACCACGGAAAAGCTGCTCGAATTCTGCAAGGGCATGAGCAAGCATCTCGGCCTCCCGGTGGAACCGGCGAAGTCGGTCGAGGAAGTCGTGCGCAAGTCCGACGTGCTGTGCACCATCACCTCGTCCAAGGATCCCGTCGTTGATGGCTCCTGGGTGCCCGAGGGCCAGCATATCAACCTGGTGGGCGCCATGAAGCCGACCAGCCGTGAAATCGACACGCTGACCATCGAGCGCGCCGACCTGATCGCGGTCGATGACTGGCAGCAGAGCCATGTCGAGTCGGGCGAATTCATCAAGGCGGTCGAGGAAGGCCGCCTCGACTGGAACCGTATCCGAGAATTCAGCGATGTCGTCGCCGAAGCGCCGAAGCGCAAGCCGGGTTCGATCAGCCTGTTCAAATCCCATGGCGTCGGCCTCTGGGATATCGCCATGGCCTCGCTGGTTTATGACCGCGCGGTGAAGCGCGGCATGGGCGTTGAACTGCCGATCAAGCAGCAGACCAAGGCGCTGCGCCGTGGCCACTCGGACCAGGTCCGAGCTTGGGCCGCCAGCTAAGCCCTACCTGATTGCGGGGAAATACCGTTGATGGATGCCACCTCACTCTTCAAGACACTTCGGACCATCATCACGTATCTGGTTTATACCGTGATGCTGACGCCGGTGGTCCTGGTGGTGTGGGCGGCATTTTTCGACAGTACCTTCATGTCGTTTCCGCCGCCCGGCTACACGCTCAACTGGTTTGTGCGGGCGGCGGAGCACACCGCCTTCACCAGCGGCTTCAAGACCAGCATCAAGGTGGCACTGGCCGCCACCTTCCTGGGTGTGCTGACCGGCACCGCCGCCAGCCTGGTGATTATCCGCAGTGGCCTGCGCGGCATGAAGCTGCTGCAGGGCCTGCTACTCACGCCGATGATCGTGCCGAATATCGTGCTCGGCATTGCGCTCTATATCTTCTTCATCGCGGTGGCCAACTGGAGCGGCTTTGATCTCACGCAAGGAATCCTCGGCCTGGTTCTGGCGCATACGCTGCTCACCATTCCGTGGTCGGTGCGGCTGATCTGCGCCAATCTCGTCGGCCTCAACCGCTCGATCGAAGAGGCGGCGGCCAATCTCGGAGCACCGCCGCTGGTGGTATTTTGGCGCATCACGCTGCCGATGATGCGCTCCGGCGTCATTGCCGCGGCGTTGTTCAGCTTCATCATCTCATTCGAAAATCTCGAAATATCGTTGCTGCTGGTACAGCCGGGTTCCACCACATTCCCGATTGCGCTGATGCAATATCTGGAATTCCAGATGGACCCAACCGTGGCGGCGGCCACGGCTGTGCAGGTAGCCGTTGTGGCGGCGGTGCTTCTGATTACCGATCGCTTCGTTAAATTGAGCCGGGTGGTATAATGGCGCGTCTTTCCATCGAAGAAGTATCCAAGCACTTCGACGCCAGCAGTGTTCCGGCGGTGGACCGCGTTTCGCTGCAGGTGGAAGGTGCGGAACTGGTCGCACTGCTTGGCCCCAGCGGCTGCGGCAAGACCACGTTGCTGCGCATGATCGCCGGTTTCATGCCGGTGACTTCGGGTCGCATCCAGATTGCTGGCAAGGACGTCACCCATACGCCGCCGCACAAGCGCGATACCGGCATGGTGTTTCAGAGTTACGCGCTGTTTCCCCACATGACCGTGGCGGAGAACGTGGCTTTCGGCCTCGAGATGCGCAAAGTGTCGAAGGAAGATATGAGGGCGAAGGTGGCGGAAGCTCTGCGCCTGGTACGCCTCGACGGCTTTGCCGAACGCTATCCACGCCAGCTCTCCGGCGGCCAGCAGCAGCGCGTCGCCATCGCGCGTGCCCTGGCGGTGCGGCCGGGCGTATTCCTGCTTGATGAGCCGCTGTCCAACCTGGATGCGAAGCTGCGCCAGAGCGTCGGTCTTGAGATCCGCGCCCTGCAGCAATCGCTCGGCCTGACAACGGTTTTCGTCACCCATGACCAGAACGAGGCGCTGGCGCTGGCTGATCGCCTGGTGCTGATGAATGGCGGCCGCGTCGAGCAGACCGGCTCTGCTACCGAACTCTACACCAATCCGAAGAATGTCTTCGTCGCCAGTTTCCTCGGCCATACCAACCTGATGCCGGGCAAGGTGGCAGAGAAGGGCCGCTTTATCGCCGATAGTGGCTTGGCAATCCAATGCGATACCGGTGCGTTCGATACCGGCAGCCGCGCAGTACTATGCGTGCGGCCGGAGAATATCGAGCTGGCCGATGCAGCCGGCATTGCTGAAAACCACGTCTCGGGCCGGATCGAGCGCCTCACTTACCTCGGTTCGATCACCGAAATCGAAATACGCCCGCCGCAGCAGAGCCAGACAATCCTGGTGCATCTGCAAAACCGCGACAAGCCGAATGCCGGCCTGTCAGTCGGTGCCGATTGCAGCGTCGGCTGGAAGAGCACTGCAGCCAGATTGCTGCAAGAGAATTAACCAAGAAGCGAGAGACAGGAGAGCATCATGATCATTCAGACGCGTCGCAACTTCCTCAAGCTAACCGCTGGTTTGGGCGGCCTGGCCGCCACCGGTGCATCCATGCCGGTCTTTGCCCAGGGCAAGCAAGTGGTGCTGGGCACCTGGGGTGGCGATTCTGAGCGCATTCTCCGCTCGTCCCTGGCCGTGAAGGCGAAGGAGCGTTACGGCATCGAGATCGTTTTCGATGTCGGCACCCCCACCGCCCGCAAGACCAAGCTGCTCGCCCAGGCCAGCCGCCCGCAGAACAGCATGGATATTCCGTGGCTGGTCGATGGCGACATGTACCAGATGAACCAGCAGAATATCCTGAAGCCGAACGATCCCTCGGCGATCCCGAACTACAACACGCTGTTCAAGGAATTCCAGACCGATTACAGCATCCCGAATTGTTACGGCGCCCTGGTGCTGGTCTACAACAAGAAGGTCACGCCGCTGAAGTCGATCAAGGATCTGTGGAAGAAGGAATATGCCGGCAAGATCGGCTTCACGGATCTTTCCTACGACAAGATCATCCCGATGACCGCCATTGCTTTCGGTGGCAGCGTCAGCAACTACACCCCGGCCTATGATGCTCTGCTCGAACTCAAGAAGCAGGGTGTCCGCGTCTATCCGTCCAATGAAGCCGTCGGTGCCGCGCTGAAGAGCGAGGAAATCCTGGTGTCGCTGATGTGGAAGGGCCGCGCCTACCAGTGGGCCGAGCAGGGCGTGCCGCTGCTCAACACCACCCCGAGCGAAGGCGTCTATCCGACCTTCTTCGTCTTCGGCGTGACCCGCAATACCCGCGATCCGGATGCAGCCAACAAGGTGCTGGGCGCCGCCCTCGAGCCGGATGTGCAGCTTGCCGTGTCTGCCGCCATCGGCCAGGTGCCGACGGTCACCACCGCCAAGTTGCCGGCGGATATGGAAGAGAAGATCGGCTTCACCGAGGCTGACCGGGCCAAGTTCCACAAGCCCGATTATGCCTATGCCACGCTGAAGGCGACCGAAATCAGCGAATTCTGGAACCAGAAGTTCAAGGGCTGATAATGGCCGCTGCAACGACAACAAGGCACGGCCGGTCCTCGGCCGTGCTCTTGATGGGGCCGGGGCTGGTTGTCATGCTCCTGCTGCTGGTGCTGCCCTTGTTGACGCTGTTGCGCTACAGCTTCAACAAGTTCACGCCAGGGCAGCTCATGTCCGAGGCCTTCATCCTCGACAATTACATCAAGTTCTTTGCCGAGCCGTATTTCCGCGAGGTGATGACTGGCACCTTCGGGCTGGCGGCGATCTGCACCGTCAGCAGCGTCGCGCTCGGCTATCCGGTCGCCTATATGCTGGCGCGCACCCATACACGCTGGAAAAGCGTGCTGATCATCCTGGTGCTGTTCCCGCTGTTGGTCGGCAATGTGGTGCGCGCGGCAGGCTGGACGATCTTTCTCAGCCGCGACGGATTGCTGAATCATCTGGTGATCAGTTTGGGCCTATCGCCCGAACCGCTGCAATTCATGTATACCAACACGGCAGTGTTTGTCGGCCTCATGAGCGTGATGCTGCCCTTCGTCATCCTGACCTTGCTGGGTGTCCTGGAGGGGCTGGATTTCACGCTGTTCGATGCTGCCCGCAATCTCGGCGCCTCGCCGGCAACTGCTTTCCGACGCGTCATCCTGCCGCTGTCGATTCCGGGTGTTTCGGCCGCCTCCGTGCTGGTTTTCACCATCGGCATGAACTCCTATGCCACGCCGGTGCTGCTTGGTGGCGCTGAATTCCGCATGATGGCGCCCACGGTCTATCAGCAATTCGCGCTGGTGATGAACTGGCCGTTCGGCGCCGCCCTGGCCTTCATCCTGATCGCCGTCACCGGCGGCGCCTCGGTCCTGTCGAGCCTGTTCCTGGCGCGGCAGAATCGATTGCTGGGCCAGTGATGGCGGGTTGCGGGTTGCGCTACAATGCCGCCTTCGGGCGGCGAATCAGGGGATGATGCTGCGCCAGGGATGGCCTTCAGCATTCTATTGCGGCGCGTTGCCCTAGTTTGGGGCCAGGTAAACCCTGGGCCATGCCGGGGTAACAAGGAGCCTGATCATGCGTCTCACCGATTTCAACACCCTGACCTTCGACTGCTATGGCACCCTGATTGATTGGGAATCCGGCATGGTCGAGGCGCTCAAGCCGCTGACCACCAAGGTCAAGGCGCCGCTGAGTCGCAATGCGATTCTGGAAGCCCATGCCCGCCATGAATCGTCGCAGCAGCTTCACACGCCGGCCAAGCGCTACAGCGAATTGCTCGCCATCGTCTATAAGCGCCTGGCCGAGGAATGGGGCGTGCCGGCTTCGGTGGAGGAATGCGTGCGCTATGGCCACAGCGTGCGCAACTGGCCGGTTTTCCCGGATACTGCCGGCGCGCTGCAGTATCTGAAGAAATATTACAGGCTGGTGATCCTCTCCAATGTCGATAACGAGACTTTCAGCTACAGCAACCAGAAGCTTGGCATCGAATTCGATGCCATCTACACTGCCGAGGATATTGGCTCCTACAAGCCGAGCCTGCGCAATTTCGACTACATGCTGGAAAAGCTCGCCGGCCTGGGTGTGACCAAGGACAAGATCCTGCACACCGCGGAAAGCATGTTCCACGACCACAAGCCGGCCAACCAGATGCAACTGGCTTCCTGCTGGATCTACCGCCGTCATAATGACGAAGGCTTTGGCGCCACCATGAATCCCGGCGATATGCCGAAATATGATTTCAGGTTCACCAGCATGGCCGATCTGGCCAAGGCGCATCAGGAGCAGTTGCGCGCCTGATCAGGCGGGATTGAACACGGCATGAATGGGCTGCCCAAACTCGATCGGATCGATATCAATATCCTCGTCCATCTGCAGAAGGACGGGCAGCTCACCAATGTTCAGCTTGCCCAGCATGTCGGCCTGTCGCCGAGTCCCTGCCTGCAACGGGTCAAGCGCCTGGAGCAGGCGGGCTATATCACCGGCTATGGGGCCAGGATCAATCTGGCCAAGCTGACCGAGACCATCACGGTGTTCACCGAGGTGACGCTATCCGACCACCGCCGCAACGATTTCGTGAAATTCGAATCCAGTATCCGCAATATCGAAGAACTGATGGAATGCCATCTGCTCAGCGGCGGCTATGATTACCTGCTGCGCTTCGTCACCCGGAATGTGAACCACTACCAGCAGATCATCGAAGACCTGGTGGACCGCAATATCGGGATTGAGAAGTATTTCAGTTATATCGTGCTGAAATCACCGATCGTGAAGACGGCGCTGCCGATCTGGACCTTGCTCGGCGAAGAACGTTGAACGGCACCCCGCTGCCTTCGTGGCAGCAGGGTGCTTATCAGGGTTAGCCCGCCTCGTCGGCAGATGGATCCAGGCCGCCGACATGGAATGACTTCAGTTCGAGATACTCGTCGATGCCGAACTTGGAGCCTTCGCGGCCGAGGCCCGATTGCTTGATGCCGCCAAACGGGGCGACTTCCAGCGACACGGAGCCGGTATTCAGGCCGACCATGCCGAATTCCAGACGTTCCGCAACGCGCCAGGCGCGGCGTATATCCTGGGTGTAGTAGTAGGAGGCAAGGCCGAACGGCGTCGCATTGGCCATGGCGATGGCCTCTTTTTCCTCACGGAAGCGGAAAATCGGTGCCACCGGGCCGAAGGTTTCCTCGCTGGCAAGGTCCATCTCGATCCGCGCACCGGTCAGCAGGGTGGGGGTGACGAACAGGCTGTTCGACTTGGTGTCACCGCCCATCACCAGCGTGGCACCTTTGGCGCGGGCATCCTCGATATGGCGCTGTACCTTGTTCACCGCCGCCTGATTGATCAGGGGGCCGATGGTCACGCCGTCATCCATGCCATTGCCCACCACCAGTTTCGCGGTGGCCTGGGCCAGGCGTTCGACGAAACGGTCATGGATGCCGTCTTGAACGAAAATGCGGTTGGCGCAGACGCAGGTCTGTCCGGCATTGCGGAACTTGCTGGCCATCACGCCGGCAATCGCCAGGTCGATATCCGCATCATCGAACACGATGAACGGCGCATTGCCGCCCAGCTCCAGGCTGATGCGCTTCACCGTATCGCCGCATTGCTGCATCAGCAGCCGACCGACCCGCGTCGAGCCGGTGAAAGAGAGTTTGCGCACGCCGAGATTGCCGGTCAATTCGCCGCCGATGCCCTCGGGCATGCCGGTGACGACATTGAACACACCCTTCGGGATGCCGGCACGCTCGGCCAGCACAGCCAGGGCCAGGGCGGAAAGCGGCGTGAAATCGGAAGGCTTCACGACTACGGGGCAGCCGGCGGCAAGCGCGGGTGCCGCCTTGCGCGTGATCATGGCGCTCGGGAAATTCCACGGCGTGATGGCGGCGGAAACGCCCACCGGCTCGCGCAGCACCAGGATGCGGCGGTCGGTGCTTGGCGCCGGAATGATATCGCCATTGATGCGGCGTGCTTCCTCGGCAAACCATTTCACGAAGCCACCGCTATAGTGGATCTCGCCGCGCGCTTCGGCCAGCGGCTTGCCCTGCTCCACGGTCAGGATACGGGCCAGGTCTTCCAGATTCTCCAGCATCAGGCGATGCCAGGTCTCTAACAGGCGGCCGCGCTCGCTGGAAGGCAGCGCACGCCAGGCCGGCCAGGCGGCTTCCGCAGCTTCGATGGCCTGACGGGTCTCGGCGGCACCCATGGCCGGTACATCGATGATCACATCGCCATTTGCCGGATTGGTCACGGCAATGGTCTGGCCGCTGGCGGCCGCAACCCAGGCGCCACCGATATAGGCTTTGCCGGTCAGCAGTGACGGATCGCGCAGTTTGTCCTTAAGCATGGTCTATTCTCCTCAGATTACAGCCGGCATCATCCCGCCAACGCACCAAATTTGCTGCCGTAGACGCAGTACATTCGACGTTGAATGCGGGAAAACGGTTGAAAACAGCATCCTCTGCTTTTTATTGGGCCGGAATATGGGCCCCGTATCGGAGGAACCCATGACAGAGCTCGTTCCAGCAGCCGCGCCGGTGGCGGCGTTCGCTGATTTTTTGAAACTCGACATCCGTGTTGGCCGGATTACCGAGGTGCAGCCTTTCCCAAGGGCGCGCAATCCATCTTACAAGATCGCGGTGGATCTTGGCGAGCTTGGCACGCGTTGGTCGAGCGCTCAGATCACCAATTATTCGCCTGATGAACTGATCGGCAGTCAAGTTGCCTGCGTCTGCAACTTTGCCTCGCGCAACATCGCCGGCTTCGCTTCGCAGGTGCTGATTCTTGGCGCCCGCAACGAAAACGGCGATGTCATTGTGTTGTCGCCCCGGTCGGCGGTTGCGCCAGGCGAGAAGGTATTCTGATCACAGAATGCCCTAGCCTGTTGCCCTGGTGGAAAATGCTTTCCATCGCCCACGATGCGGCATTTCTGGATGGAAAAGCGGTCAAGTTCAGCCGATGCCGTTGGCGCCGAGCGCCTAAGCTCGCGACATCCTTTCTGAACCGAACGCGCCCATATCGGGGTGTAGATGGAGGCTATCATGTCTGTCGCCCGCAGCAATCAGGCTCTACTCGAAACCCGCAACAAGCATGTGCCGCGCGGCGTTCTTACCGCGCATCCGCTGGTGATCGAGCGCGCGCTCGGCAGTGAAGTCTGGGATGTCGAAGGACGCCGTTATCTCGATTTCGTCGGCGGCATCGGTGTGATGAATATCGGCCACAGCCATCCCCGGATCGCCGAAGCGGTGGCCGGCCAGATTGGCAAGATCAGCCATATGGCTTTCCAGGTCGGCGCCTATGGCCCTTATATCGAACTGGCCGAGAAGCTGAACGCGGCGATCGGTGCGGGTGCCGATTACAAGACGGTGTTTTTCACCACCGGTGCCGAAGCGGTGGAAAATGCCATCAAGATCGCGCGCGGCTATACCAACCGGCCGGCGGTGATCGCGTTCCGTGGCGGCTTCCATGGCCGCACGCTGCTCGGCATGACCCTCACCGGCATGTCGCAACCCTACCGGCAGAATTTCGGCCCCTTCCCGGCCGAGATCTATCACTCGGTTTATCCGGATGCCTATCACGGCATCACCACCGATGTGGCCCTGGCGGCGCTTGAAGAAGTCTTCGCCACGCAAGTGACGCCGGATCGCGTGGCGGCGATTATCATCGAGCCGGTGCAGGGTGATGGCGGTTTCCTGCCGGCACCGGATGATTTCATGGTTGCCTTGCGTGGCCTTGCCGATAAGCATGGCATCGTGCTGATCTGCGATGAAATCCAGACCGGCTTCGGCCGCACCGGCAAGATGTTCGGCTTCCAGCATTCGGGCATCAAGCCGGACCTGGTGACGGTGGCGAAAAGCCTGGCCGGTGGCCTGCCGCTTTCCGGCGTGGTCGGCCGGGCCGAGATCATGGAGGCGCCGATGCCGGGCGGCCTCGGCGGCACTTATGGCGGCAATGCGCTCGCCTGTGCTGCCGGTCTCGCGGTATTCAGGATTTTCGAGGAAGAGAGGCTGGTCGAGCGCAGCAATGTCATCGGCGAGCGGCTGCGTGCCGGGCTTGAGCGCCTGCAGCAGAAGTTTGCCATTATCGGCGAAGTGCGCGGGCTTGGCAGCATGATTGCCATGGAAATTGTTACTGATCGTGCCAGCAGGAAGCCCGATGCTGCCCTGGCGCAGAGCATTATCGACAAGGCCCGTAGCGCCGGCCTGCTGGTGATCAAATGCGGCGTTCAGCGCAACGTGGTGCGCTTCCTCGCCCCGCTCAACACCAGCGAGGCGCAGATCGACGAGGCGCTCGGCATGGTCGAAACGGCGCTCGTCAAGGCGACGGCCTAGGCGTAAGAGGCGTAGCGTTCCCAACTGCTGAACAGCCGCCGCACCTGGGTGCGGTGCAGCCGCCGCCGGGCTGCCGGATCGAAGGCATCGCGGCGATGCATCACGCTCACGTTATTCCACAGCAGCAGGTCACCCGGCTGCCAGCGATGGCGCATGGTGAATTGCGGCTGTGTTGCATGCTGCCAGAGTTCGTCCAGCAAGGCCTTTGCCGCCTGATCCTCCAGCCCTTCCACCTTGGTGTTGGAGCGGCGGCCCAGCAGCAGCGACGGCCGGCCGCTGAATGGATCGGTGGTGACCAGCGGATGCCAACTGCCCTGGCCCGGTTGGGCACCCATCCGTGGCGTGCCGGCGCTGGTATAGCCGGCATCATGCAGCACGCGAAGCCGTGCGATGGTGTTCTTCAAGGCATAGGGCAGGGCATCATAAGCCGCCTGCAGATTCAGGAACCAGGTATCGCCGCCCTGCGCCGGCACTTCATGCGCCAGCAGCAGGCAGGCGACCGGCGGGTCCGGCACATAGGTCATGTCGCTGTGCCAGGATAGTTCGCCATCGCCAAGGCCACCGAGCTTGCGGCCCTCGGCGGTGACGACATTGGAAACCACGGCGATTTCCGGGAAGCCATCGGCGGATGACTTCTCGGTATCGAAATTCGGCGCCGGGTCGAGTTGCCCGAGGCGGCGGCTGAAGGCGAGCAACTCACCATCGCTCAGATGCTGGCCACGGAACACCAGCACCAGATGCCGATGCCACTCATCCAGCACGCCGGCCAGGGCTATGTCGTTGAGTGGCTTACGTAAATCCAGGCCATGTAGTTCGGCGCCAAGGCCGGCGGGCAGCGGGTGCAGGGCGTATCCCATGGGGCGGTACCTTCGCAATGTGATGGCTTAATTTAACATAGAAACATTGGGTATAAATATTTATATCAAACAATATTTGTAAATAAGGAAACAAAAACCTTTTGTTTTGTGAAATAGAGGCTGCGCCCTACCGTTGCCCTGACTGCCATGTTCCCGGGCCGTGTTCCCGGGCCGCGCCATCCAGGAAGGGTTCTGTCATGCATCTCTTGTCCCGTTTTGCCTCGCTTGCCGTTGCCGCCGGCCTCAGCCTTGGCCTTGCCGCTCCGGCGGTGCGGGCCGAAACCAAGGAAATCCGCATCGCGCAGCAATTCGGCCTGGCCTATCTGCCGCTGATCATCGTCAAGAACCAGAACCTGATCGAAAAGCATCTGACCAAGCACGGCCTGCCGCCGGCAACCGTCACCTGGGCGCGGCTTTCGGGTGGCACGGCGGCGAATGACGCGCTGCTCACCGGCAGTGTCGATTACGTCGCCGCCGGGATCGCGCCGCTGCTGATCCTGTGGGACAAGAGCCGCGGCAACCTGGATGTGCGCGCCATTGGCGGCCTGGATGCCTCGTCCACCTTCCTCAACACCAACAACCCGAATGTGAAGACGCTGCGCGACTTCACCGACAAGGACCGCATCGCGCTGCCGGCGGTGAAATCCTCGATCCAGGCGGTGATGCTGCAGATCGCAGTGGAGAAGGAATTCGGCATCGGCCAGCATGAGCGGCTGGACAAGCTGACCGTCACGCTGCCGCACCCCGATGCCACCGTGGCCTTGCTTGGCGGCAAGTCGGAAATCACCGGACATTTCACCACGCCGCCCTTCAACCATCAGCAGCTCGAGCAGCAGGGCATCCGCCGGGTCACCTCGTCCTACGAGATTTTCGGCGGCCCCACCACGGTCACCTCGGTCTATGCCACCGGCAAGTTCCGCGCGGCCAACCCGAAAACCTTCCAGGCCGTGTTCGATGCGTTCAAGGAAGGCCATGAGCTGATCGCGCGAGACCCGGATGCGGCGGCGAAAATCTTCATCGAGGAAGAGAAATCGAAACTCGGTGCCGAATGGGTGCAGAAGCTGCTGCGCGACCCGACGATCAAATACACCCTGACGCCGCAGAACACCCAGAAGATCGCCGATTTCCTCTATCGTGTCGGCACAGTGAAGAACAAGCCTGAAACCTGGCGCGACTATTTCTTCGCCGATCTGCACGACCAGCAGGGTAGCTAAAGCCATGGCCGCCGCCCCGGTCGCCCAGTTGCCGCATCCGCTCTTGAGCGTGCGCGGCGTCACGGTGCAGTACAAGACCAGCGATCATCTGGTTACGGCAACGCACCGCGTCAGCCTCGACGTGCACAAGGGCGACCGCTTCGTGCTGCTCGGCCCCTCGGGCTGCGGCAAGTCCACCCTGCTCAAGGCGGTGGCTGGTTTCCTGCGCCCGACTGAAGGCGAAATTCTGCTGGATGGCCAGCCGGTGCGTGAAGCCGGGCCGGACCGCATCATGGTGTTCCAGGAATTCGACCAACTCATGCCGTGGAAGACGGTGTTGCAGAACATCACCTTCCCGTTGGTCAATGGCGGCACCTCGAAACGTCAGGCGGAAGACAAGGCGCGGGCCTATCTCGACCGCGTCGGCCTCACGGGCTTCGGCGATGTCTACCCGCATATGCTGTCCGGTGGCATGAAACAGCGCGTTGCCATTGCCCGCGCCATGGCGCTGGAGCCGAAAATCTTGCTGATGGATGAGCCTTTCGCCGCGCTGGATGCCCTGACCCGGCGCCGGATGCAGGAAGAACTGCTGAAACTGTGGGACGACATTGGCTTCACGCTGCTTTTCGTCACGCACAGTATCGAGGAAGCCATCGTGGTCGGCAGCCGCATCCTGCTGCTGTCGCCGCATCCGGGCCGGGTGCGCGGTGAACTGAATGTGCCGCAGTTCGGCGGCGAACTGGGCGGCGAGGCACAATCGGCCCTGGGTCGCCGCATCCATCATCTGTTGTTCGATGAACAGGACAATGCAGTGGAAGGGCGGGCGATGGAAGCACGGAAGGTCTCCCATGGTCGCCGCTAACCACAGCCTAACCCGCCGCGCACCGCCGCTGGAGCGGCCGGAATTCATCCGCAATGTCGATGACGTGCCGACGGATCTCAAGGTCGAGCGCCCTCTGTCGCTGGCCGAACGCATCTATCAGATCGATCCGGTGCGACAATTCAGCCTGCTGCTGATTCTCGCCGCGATCTGGCAGGCCTATGCGCTGTGGATCAACAATCCGCTGGTGCTGCCGAGCTTCGGGGCGGCCATTGAGGCCTTGTGGGATGGGTTCACGCGCGGGCCGTTGCTGCTGCGCGCCGTGACGTCGCTGAAGCTGCTGGTGCTCGGCTATGCTGCCGGCATCGTCGTGGCGGTGCTGCTGACGCTCGCCGCGATTTCCACCCGTATTGGCACCGATCTGCTGAACCTGTTCACCGCCATGTTCAATCCGCTGCCGGCCATCGCCCTGCTGCCGCTGGCGTTATTGTGGTTCGGATTGGGTGAGAAAAGCCTGATCTTCGTGCTGGTGCATGCCGTGCTGTGGCCGCTGGCGCTGAATGCCTATACCGGTTTCCAGGGTGTCAGTGAAACACTGCGCCTGGCCGGCCAGAGCTTTGGCCTGCGGCATTTGAATTTCGCGGTGAAAATCCTGATCCCGGCGGCTTTCCCGGCGATTCTTACCGGCCTCAAGATTGGCTGGGCTTTCGCCTGGCGCACCCTGATCGCCGCCGAGCTGGTATTCGGCGTGTCGTCCGGCAATGGCGGTTTGGGCTGGTACATCTTCGAGAACCGCAACCAGCTTGAAATCCCGGCGGTGTTCGCCGGCCTGCTCACCGTCATCGGCATCGGCCTGCTGGTCGAAAGCGTAATTTTCCGCTCCATCGAGCGCGCCACCGTGCGTCGCTGGGGCATGCAGCGATAAGGAGGACTCCATGGGCATCGCACAGCATAAAATCGATTTTGCTTATCGCCATTTCGATGCGCCGCTCGGCGGCGAAATCGTCGGCCTGGATCTTTCGCAGCCGCTTTCGGAAGAGAGCTTTGCCGAAGTACGCAAGGCTTTTCTCGATGCTCAAGTGCTGGTCTTCCGCAACCAGCAGGCGCTGACGCCGGAACAGCATATTGCCTTCAGCCGTCGCTTCGGCGAACTGCAGATCCATGTGCTGAAGGAATTCCATCTGCCCGGCCATCCGGAAATCCTGGTGGTGTCGAATGTGGTGGAGAACGGCCGCAAGATCGGGCTGGGCGATGCCGGCCGCTACTGGCATTCCGATCTCTCCTACAAGGAGGAGCCGAGTCTCGGCTCGCTGCTGCATGCCCAGGAACTGCCGCGCATCGAGGGCGATACGCTGTTCGCCGACATGTACGCGGCTTATGAGACCCTGCCCAAGGAGATCAAGCAGCGCATCGCCGGTCGCCGCGCGGAGCATTCCTATACGCTGAAATACGATGCCCTGCGGGCCAAGTCCGATGCCCGCAATCCGCTGACGCCGGAACAATTGGCCCAGGTCAAGCCGGTAACGCATCCGGTGGTGCGCACCCATCCGGAAACCGGCCGCAAGGCCTTGTTCATCAGCGAGGGTTTCACCTCACGGATCGAGGGCCTGTCGGAAGGCGAGAGCGAGGAATTGCTGAAATTCCTGTTCGCGCATTCGACCCAGCCGGCCCTGACCTACCGCCACCAGTGGCAGCCGGGCGATCTGGTTTTTTGGGATAATCGCGCCGTGATCCATCTCGCCGTTGGTTGTCCGCCGACCGAACGCCGCACGCTCTACCGCACCACGGTGAAGGGCGACCGGCCGCAGTAATCCGGCCACTGCCTGCGGATCAAAAAAGGGCTGGTTCCACAGGGAACCAGCCCTTTTGCTGTGTGTTTACTGGCCGTGGTTAGCTGCCCGGCTTGCCGTGGGCTTCCGGGAAGACCAGGTCGCGCCAGGTCGGCTTGGCCTGAATACTGCCGATACGGTGCAGGAAGTCGGAGAACTTCTCGAAATTCTGCGGCGCGGTGGAATACTGAATATCCGGATCGGCCAGCAACTGCTCGATGAAATCCGGCGGCAGCTTGGAATTGTCCAGCTTCACGAAGATACGGGCCGCTTCCTTGCGATTCTGCCGGATGATCTGGGTGGCTTCCTCAAGCGCCGCGTTCACCGCCTGATAGGCCTTGGGATTGTCATTGCGGAACTTCGCCGTGGTCCAGATCGCACTGAACGAGGCCGGGCCATCGGTGATCTCGTAGGAACTCAGCACGCGATGCACCTTGGCATCCTGCAATTGCTGATACTGGAATGGCGGGCTAGTGAAATGGGCGGTGATTTCGGTGCGCCCCGAAAGCAGCGCCGCCGTGCCGTCCGGATGGGCCAGCGACACTGTCAGGTGATCCAGCTTGTTCTGCTGACCAGGGCCAAAGGTCTTTTCAGCCGCCATTTGCAGCAGGATCGCCTGCAATGAAAGTTTCACCGTCGGCACCGCGATACGGTCCTTCTCGGTAAAATCGCGCAGGGATTTGATGTCAGGCTTGTTGCTGTTGAGGAAAGCGGGCTGCGCATTCAGCGCCGCCACCGCCTTCACCTGGATATTGCTGCGGGTTTTGTCCCACAGAATGATGAACGGTGTGACGCCGGCGGCGCCGAAATCCGTGGTGCCGGCGAGCAGCGCATCGTTGATCGCGGAAGGGCTGCCGAACGGTGTGTAACTGGCCTTCAGGGCTTTCAGGCCCAGCTTCTCGCCCTGCTTTTCCACCAACTGCAGTTCCTGCATGACATAGAGCTGTAGATAGCCTAGGCCAAGCTGGCGGGCGAAGCGCACTTCGGTCACCTCGGCTCTGGCCCCCGTTGTAGAAAATGCCAAACCGGCGGCGAGGATGCCGCCGATAATGGAGCGGCGTAGGATTGGGCGGCGCATGATCTGTTTCATCGGGGTTCCCTGCGTTGCGTAAGACCATCAGGCCACGCTAAGCTGTGCCGCATGCAGCGAGAATTTAGATTTATTTGTCTGTCGATTAAGCCCGGATCGGCATGAAGCAGGATGCAGCGAAAATCGCCGCCGCCGCCGCCGACATCGCCATTGTCGGCGGCGGCTTCGCGGCAGCGGCATTGCTGATGGCCTTGCTGCGCCAGCCGGCATCGCCGCGCCTTACCTTGCATGTGTTCGAACCAGCGGAGCGGCTTGGTGCTGGTCTGGCTTATGGCGCTGCCGCTTCCTGGCATAGCCTGAATATCACCGCTGCGCGCGCCAGCCTGCTGCCGCAGGATGCGGATAGCTTCTGGCGCTGGGCGGTGGCGGAAGGCCATAGCGATGCAGCGCCGCATTCTTATCTGCCGCGGCTGGTATTCGGCCAGTATGTCAATTCCATGCTGCGCCAGGCGATGCAGGCGTCGCCGCATCAGGTCGAGCATCACCGTCAGGCTGTGCGCAACATCGAACGCCGGGCCGGCGGTTTCCGTCTGACCCTTGATACTGGCGCGATCTGCGACAGCCGCATCGTGGTGTTGGCAGCGGGCGCCTTGCCGCCGAGCGCACCGCCCGTACCGGGCCTCACCGAAGCCCGCGCAGCCGGCTTGGTAATTGCAAACCCTTGGGCGCTGGACGAGCTGCAACGCATCCCGCCGGATCGTCCGGTATTCATTCTGGGCACGGCGCTGACCATGGCCGATGCCGTGCAGTCGCTGCGCCAGACGGGGCATCTCGGCACCATCACAGCTTTGTCGCGTCACGGCGTGGTGCCGACCTTGCGGATTGATCCGCCGGCGGCAACGGCGCCGTTCGGCCCGGAACAGGCAGGGCAGGGCTTCAGCCGCCTGCTGCAGCAATTGCGCCAAGCCTCGCGCGCCGCCATCCGCCAGCATGGCGACAACCGCTGGCAGGCGGTGATTGAGGCCCTGCGGCCGATCACGCGGCCACTCTGGTATGCTTTGCCCGTGGCGGAGAAAAGCCGTTTCGTACGCCATCTGCGCAGTTTCTGGGATGCGCATCGCTACCGCATGCCACCCGATACCGCGACATTCCTGGCCACCGAACTCAATCGCGGCAAGCTGGTGGTGGAGAAGGGGCGCTTGCTTTCACTGCGCCAGGAGAATGGCGAATTGCGCATCGCGGTGCGCCGGCGCAGCGCCGTAAGCATTATCGAAATGGCGGCCGCGACGCTTATTCTCTGTGTCGGCCCCAAACCCTCCGGCGACGAAGCGATGCTGATTCAGGCCCTCGAAGCCGGGCATCTGGTGCGCCGCGATGCTTTCGGCATGGGCCTGGATGCCCGGCATGATGGCCAGCTTGTCGGCGGCGATGGTCAGCCAGTCCCTGGGCTTTATGGCCTCGGCCCATTGCTGCGCGGCGTACATCTCGAATGCACGGCGATTGCCGATATCCGCGACCAGGCGATAGAACTCGCGGCTACGCTGCTGCGCTAGGGCAGGCCTATCAGCGTCACTCGCCGGTGACGGAGTCGATGGTGAGCGCGGTCACCAGGGTCTGCACCAGGCCGATGGCGCCGGAAATCGGCTGAAACGGCGAGGCAGCACCAGCATCAATATAGAGCCGCGTATGGGCATGCGAGGCGAGCGGGCTGCTCGGCCCATCGGTGATCACCAGCACCTTGCGGCCGGAGACATAGGCATCCTGTGCGGCATCGACCACGGGCCGCGAATGCGGCGCGAAGGCGATGGCGACCAGCAGATCATCCGGGCCGATGGTGGCGATCTGCGCGCCCGCCATGCCGCCGGCGAAATCAAGCAGGCTGCATGGGCGTTCCGACCGCATCAGCGCATAAGCGAGATAGCTGGCGATTGGCCGCGAGCGGCGCAGGCCGGCAACATAGACATGGCGCGCGGCGCGCAGCACTTCCACCGCGCGGGCCAGGCTGTCGGTATCGCAATGGCGCAGCAATTCCTGCAGCGAGTTGATATGCGCCTGCACGCAGGATTGCAGCAGATCCTTTACATCCGGCGGCGCCTGCAGGGCGCTGGCCTCGGAATAGACCCGCTCGCGCACCACGGCCTCGCCCTCGATCAGGCGCTGGCGGAAGACCCGCTGCAGATCGGAGAAACCGGCATAGCCGAATTCCTTGGCGAAGCGGATCAGCGTCGAAGGCTGGATATCCAGTTCGCCGGCGATTTTCGAGGTGGTGTTGAGCGCGAAGCCGTTCGGCTCTTCAAGCGCGGCGCGGGCGATGCGCTGCAGATGCGGGCTGAGGCTGGTGAAACGGTCGCGGAGCCGCTGGCGCAGGGCCTCGAAGGTCTCGGGATTCGGGTTCAACGCCGCCGCCTCGGCGGTGACGGGGCCTGGATTTGGCACGGCAGCATTCTTCATAGCCAATCTTTACAACAGTTTAGCCTATAAGCTCAATCATAGATGAAATATTCAATTGCATTGAAAAAATATTCTTTGACAGTTTGGGAATATTCATTCAACTTGATTGAAACGGCGTTCACACGCATCGCAAGAAGCGCCGGACGAGCGCACCCAGCCGAGCCATGGCAGGTGCCAATCAAGGGAGGAATGGATGTCTCGATTGCAGGTTTCCCGCCGCCGTCTGCTGACCGGCGTTGCCGCTGCCGGCGGCGTTGCCGCTTTTGCCGGCCCCTGGCGTTACACCCCGGTCTATGCCCAGGGTGCGGCCAAGCCGATCCGGATCGGCATCACCTCGGATGCCACCGGCCAATACGCCAATTCCGGTGCCAGCGACCGCCGCGGCATGCAGATGGCCATCGCCGAGGCCAATGCGCGCGGCGGCGTGCTCGGCCGCAAGATCGAATTCGTGCATCTTGATACCGAGACCACACCGGCCACCGGCAGCCGCGTCGCCGAGCGCATGATCACGCGCGAGAATTGCGGCTTCCTGATCGGCGCGATCCATTCCGGTGTCGCCAATGCGATCAGCCAGGTGGCGCAGAAATACGGCGTCATCTACCTCAACACCAATTCCAGCGCGCCTTCCGAAGCAGGCGCCAATTGCCACCGCACCAAGTTCGTGTGGGATGCCAACGGCACCAATTTCGCCAAAGCCTCGGTGAAGGCGGCGATCGAGAAATTCGGCAAGAAATGGGTGCTGCTGACAAACGATTATGTTTGGGGCCACAGCACGGCGGCGGCCACCAAGGCGTTGCTGAAGGAATATGGCGGCCAGATGGTCGAGGAAATCCTGGTGCCGCAGGGCACGCGCGATTTCTCCTCGCAACTGCTCAAGATCCAGCAGATCAATCCCGGCGTGGTCGCGGCGGCCATCGGCGGCGATGACCAGAAGGCGATGCGCCAGCAGATCGCCCAGCTTGGCATGGGTAACAAGCCGGTCTGGCTGAACAACCAGCAGGATTGGCCGGATGTCTATGGCCTGCCGCTGGACAACCTGTTCGGCATGTTCGGCACCACCTGGTACTACAATCTCGACCTGCCGGGCGTAGCTGAATTCGTCAAGCGCTATCAGGCCATGTTCCCGGATACCGCGATGCGCGTGCCGGGCAACGTGTTCTACAACGGCTACTGGGCGACGCGCGAATTGTTCGCCGCTATCGAGCGCGCCGGCTCCACCAACAACATCAAGGTGATCAAGGCGCTGGAGGGTCACAAGATGTCGGCCCGCGACCGCATGCAGCACCATGATGCCTGGATCGATCCGGTGACGCACCAGGTGCAGCAGACGATCTACCAGGCGACGGCGAATATCGGCACCAAGGACAAGGACGACATGTTCAAGATCATCGCCAATACCTCGCCGCAGGAAGCGATGGATAGCGATGCGGCAGGGGCGTGCAAGCTGGAATCCTACGAGGCGACGCCGACCTTCGACGCCTGAAGCTGTTCAGCCGGCGGCCGGTCCAGGCCGGCCGCCGCTCATCGCAGAAGCAATCCCCTTCATGACCAGTCTTGTTCCGCATCTCATCAACGGCGTCACGCTCGGCCTGCTCTTCGCGCTGATCGCGCTGGGCTTCACGCTGATTGTCGGCGTGATGGAAGTGATCAATCTCGCCCATGGCTCGCTGTTCACGCTCGGCGCCTATCTGGCGTTGTCCACCATTGGTGCCGGCTGGTTCGCCGGCACGCCGTTTGGCGCCTGGTGGCTGGAACTGCCGCAGACGGCGCGCTATTTCTCGGCCCTGGCTTTCGGCCCGGCCCTGGCAGGTATAGCCGGCATGCTGCTGGAACTCTGCTTGCGCCCCACTTATGGCAAGGCGCCGCTCTATGGCCTGCTGCTCACCTTCGGCGCCGCCATCGTGGTGGAAGAGGCGATTCGCCTGATCTGGGGCACGGGTGAGCAGAATCTGCCGGTGCCGCAGATGATCACCGGCGCCTTCCTGATGGGTGGGTTGATCTTCTCCACCTACAAATTCTACGCCGCCGGCTTCGCTATTGCTGCCATCCTCGCCGTCTGGCTGTTCCTCGAACGCACGCCCTATGGCGCCATCATCAAGGCTGGTGCCCATGACAGCGAGATGGTGCGGGCGCTCGGCTACGATCTGTCGCGGTTGCGCCTGTTCGTGTTCGGCTTCGGCGCCATGCTGGCCGGGATTGCCGGCATGGTGATGGCGCCGATCTGGGGCCTGCGGCCGCATCTCGGCATCGATGTGGTGATCCCGGCCTTCCTGATCATTGTCATTGGCGGCGTCGGCAGTTTCTGGGGCGCGGTGATCGCGGCATTGCTGGTCGGCCTTTCGGTCGGCATTACCGGTGCCTATGCGCCGGCCTGGTCGATGATGTCGATGTATCTGCTGCTGATCGCCATCGTCGGCTTCCGCGCCCGTGGCCTGTTCGGCCGGCGCAGCGCGCTGGAGAATTAAGCCGATGCTGTCGCTTTCCGATATTCCTGCACGCGGCGGCTCGCCGTTCACATTGCCGATGGTTTTGTTCCTGCTCGGCCTGGCCACGGCGCCGTTCTGGCTGGTGCCGCTCGGCCTCTACCAGTATCTCGGCGTCGAGATCGCCATCTGGATCCTGTTCGCCATGGGGTTCAACCTGCTGTTCGGCTATACCGGGCTGCATTCCTTCGGCCATGGCGCCTATCTCGGCATCGGCGCCTATGGCTTCGGCCTGTTCCAGCACCATGTCGCGGTCAGCCTGTGGGGCGGCTTGCTTGCCGCCGTCCTGGCGGCGGCTTTTGCCGGCGCCGTGGTCGGGCTTTTCCTCTCGCATCGCCGGGGCATCTATTACGCATTGCTCACCATCGCCTTCGGCCAGGTCTTCTGGTTCTCGGCGATGAAACTGCACGGCATCACCGGTGGCGAGGATGGCCTGCTCAATATTCCGCGTCCCGATCTGGTGCTGGGGCCCTGGCATGTCGATCTCGACGACAATGTGAATTTCTACTGGTTCGTCGCCGTGATCACCGCGCTCGCCGTGATCATGATGTGGCGCCTGGTGAATGCCCCCTTCGGCCATGTGCTGCAGGCCATCCGCCAGAACGAAACCCGCGCCCGCTTCATCGGCTACGATGTTTGGCGCTGGAAGTGGCTGGTCTTCACGCTGTCTGCCGGTTTCGCCGGCCTGGCTGGCGGGCTGTTCTCGATGGCACAGCAGAGTGCCTATCCCGATGTGATGAGCCTGCATCAATCCGGCCTGATCGTGATGATGGTGCTGGTGGGCGGCGGCCTGGTCAATTTCTGGGGGCCGGTGCTTGGCGTCATCCTCTATTACGTGGCGCGCGATGTGCTGGGCGGCATCACCGAAGCCTGGCTGCTGTGGTATGGCCTGATGTTCGTCATCATGGTGATGCTGCGTCCGGAAGGAGTGGCCGGCCTGCTCGATGGCCTGTTGCGCCGCCGCGCCACTGCTGAGGCGGCAGGGCCAGCCGTCATTGCCGCCACCAAGCCGGAGCAGGCGTGATGCCGTTATTCGAAGCGAAGGCGATCCAGAAACGCTTCGGCGCCCGCGTGGTGCTGGAGAATATCACGCTCGGCATTGAAGCCGGTTCGGTGCATGGCATCATGGGCCCGAACGGCGCCGGCAAGACCACCTGCTTCCATGTCCTCACCGGCTTTCATGCGCCCGATGCCGGGCAGATCATCTTCGATGGCATGGATATCACCGGCCTCAAGCCGCATGTCATCGCCCGGCTCGGCGTGTCGCGCTCGTTCCAGATCATGAACCTGTTCGATGATACCGTGGTGATCGAGAATGCGATGCTGGCCTTGCCGGCCTTCCGCGCCATCAGCGCCAGCCCGTTGCGTGAAAGCTTTGGCGACCGCCGCCTGATCGATGCGGCCATGGCCGTGCTGGATCAGGTTGGCCTTGCCGGTCGCGCCTGGGACAAGGCCAAGGCGCTGAGCTATGGCGACCGCCGGGCGCTGGAAATCGCCGTCGCTTTGGCCGCCGAGCCGCGTGTTCTGTTTCTGGATGAGCCGACGGCCGGGCTTGGCGCCGAGGCGACGCGAACACTGGCGGCGCTGATCCGCAAGCTACGCCAGCGCTACACCATCTGCCTGATCGAGCATGACATGCGCTTCCTGTTCGATCTCGCCGACCGTATCTCCGTGGTGCATTGGGGCCAGGTGATCGCGGAAGGCACGCCGGCCGAATTGCGGGTCAACAAATGGGTGGCGCGCTCTGCGCTCGGCGAGGTGGCGTGATGCTCGAACTCAATGGCATCGAGACCTTCTACGGCGAAACCCAGGCTTTGTTTGGCGTCTCGCTAGGCATCGGGCGCGGCGAAGTGGTGGCCTTGCTGGGGCCGAATGGCGCTGGCAAGACCACGACGTTGCGCTCCATCCTCGGCCTGTCGCCGCCGCGCCGGGGCCATATCCGTTTCGACGAGCAGGACATCACCGCGCTGCCGACCCATCGCATTGCACGCATGGGCATTTCCTGGGTGCCGGATGATCGCCGCGTGTTTCCGACCCTGACGGCGGCGCGCAACCTGCGGCTTGGCACCAGGCGCACGCGCTTCCGGGCCTGGTGCGAGGACGAGATGTTCGGGATTTTCTCGGCGCTGGAGCATCTGATGCGTCGTGAATGCGAAAACATGTCGGGCGGTGAATTGCAGATGGTGGCGATTTCCCGTGCCTTGCTCGGCTCGCCTGGCTTGGTGCTGTTCGACGAGCCGAGCCAGGGCCTGGCGCCGAATATCGTGCAGGGCGTGATGCGCACCATCCGTCGCCTGAAGCAGGAAGGCATTTCGGTGCTGATCGTCGAGCAGAATGCGCTGGCGGCCCTGGATGTCGCTGATCGTGTCTATGTCATGGACCGTGGCCATATCGAGCATGAAGGGCCGGCGCGCGAACTGCTCGATAATCCGGCCCTGCGCTGCCGCCTGATCGGAGTCTGAGCCATGCCGGCGATGCTGCACGTCCAGGGATTGGAAAAGGTCTACTGCAAAAGCCGGTTCGACCGCTCGCCGACTTTCCGCCTCACCGCCGATTTCACCATCGATAAGCCTTCGGTGGTCGGCATGATGGGGCCAAACGGCTCGGGCAAGACCACGTTGTTCGAACTCATCACCGGGTCCAACAGCCCCACTGTCGGCGAAGTGCAGGTAATGGGCCGCAATATCCATCGCGTGCGCACCGACCAGCGTGACCGCCTGGCGACCCACTACCACCAATCCTACCAGGTGCGGCATTTCCGTTCGCTGATGCCGAATGTCCTGCTCGAGAAGGCGGAGTCCGATTATCCCATGGTGCATCTGTTCGATGAGCCGCAATTCAACACCCAGGACGGCTATATCGGCTTCATGCTGGATTTCTTCCGCCGCCTGCGCAGCGAGGGCCGGCTGGTATTTCTCTGCGTCCACCCCAACGAGCCATTCCATCTCGAAATCCTGCGGGAAATCTGCGAGAGCTACATTTTCGTGCAGAAGGGCAGTGTCACGCCGCTGGCCGATTACCAGGCGCTGCTGGCGCATCCCCCGGCCCATGCCTATCTCGGCAACCTGCTGACGGAGCGAGCGGCATGAGGATTTTCCAGCCTGCCGCTTATGCCGTGCCGGTTTCGCCCGACAGCATACGCGCCGATCATCCCGGGTTCAGTTTCGCCACCTATACCGATCCGCCCGGCCAGGTCTGGGACGACTTTCGCCACGATGATGTTGATGAATTCGTCGTTGTTGCCGCAGGCCGCGTCGAGATCGAGGTCGGGCAAGTGCGTCAGTTTTGTGGCCCCGGCGATCTGGTGCGGATTCCGGCGGGTGCGCGCCACAGCCTGCGCACCACCAGGGATGCCGGCAGTGTCTGGCATTACGGCTATGGCCGCTTCGGAGCCGTGCCATGAATCACCAGAGCACGAGCCTGACACCTGAGATTGAGCTCGAACGCATCGACCGGCTGTTCGATATCGGGGGTTTGCGCGTGTTCCTGCCCGGTGGTTATGGCGCCATCGGCGAAGCTATCGCGACGGCGATGGCGCGGCTGGGGGCCGTGGTCTGCATCGCCGGGCCAAGTAGTGCCAAGGCTGAGGCGCTGGCGACACGCATCAATGCATCGGGCGGCCAGGCTCATGCGCTGGAACTCGATGCCCGCGACAGCCAGGCCATCGCCGATACCACCTTGCAGGCCATCGCCCTGATGGGCGGCATTGATGTGCTGGTCAATTGTGTCGGCATCCAGCGCGAGCAGGCCCTGCTGGAGGTGACGCCGGATACGTTCGATGAGATGTATGCCACCAATATGCGCTCGGCGATGTTTCTCGGCCAGGCGGTGGCGCGCGACCAGATCGCGCGTGGCCAGGGCGGGCGGCAGATTCATCTGCTCTCGGTGCGCTCGCAGCTTGCCTTGCGCGGGCGCGGCTATTCAGCCTATTGCGCCACCAAGGGCGCCTTGGTGATGCTGGTGAAGCAGCATGCCATGGAACTGGCGCCGCATAACATCACCGTCAATGGCGTGGCGCCCACCTTCATCCAGTCGGATCGCATTCGGCCGCATCTCGAACGTCCGGCCTTCCGCAATTTCATCCTGGATCGCAACCCGCTTGGCCGCATCGGCGATCCGCTGGAAGTGGTGGGGCAGGTGATCACCTTCGCCGCCGCCGCCGGCAGCTACATGACCGGCCAGGTCGTCTATATCGATGGCGGCGTCACCGCCTCGCAATAGTCCTTCCCAACCCTCCGGAGTCTGACATGAGCGTGACCGAACCTTATGCGTTGATCGGTGGCACTTTCCGCGACAAGGCCAGTGGCGGCAGCATTGCCGTGTTCGATCCCTGCACCGAGGAGGAATTGTGGCGCCAGCCGGCCTGTACCGCCGTCGAAGTGGCTGAGGCTTTGCACCATGCCCGCGTCGCACTGCCGCAATGGGCGGCGGTGCATGGCTGGGAGCGTGGCCGCATCCTGCGCCGCATCGCACGCGAGATGGAGGCGCGGCGCCCGCTTATCGCCAGCGCCCTGTCGCAGGAAATCGGCCGGCCGATCTCGCAGTCGGAGGGCGAGGTGAATGCCGCCATCGAGCAGCTCGACTGGTTCGCCGGCGAGGCCGAGCGGCTGTTTGGTGAAACCATCCGCTCGCGCCAGGGCGGTCGGCTGATCGCCGCACCGGAACCTGTCGGCATCGTTGCCGCTTTCTCGGCATGGAATTTCCCGGTCAACCTGCCGGTGCGCAAGATCGCGCCGGCTTTGGCTGCTGGCTGCCCGATCATCGTGCGGCCTTCGGAGCAGGTGCCAATGACCACCACATTGATCGCCGATGCCTGCGTCGCTGCTGGTGTGCCGGCGGGCGTGGTTCAGGTGCTGACTGGTCGGGCCTCCGATATCGTGCCGCATCTGATGGCGGCTGAAGAAGTGCGCAAGATTTCGCTCACCGGCTCCACCCAGGTCGGCAAGCTGCTGCTGGCCCAGGCAGCGGAAACCGTGAAGCGCTGCTCCATGGAACTGGGCGGCCATTCGCCGGTGGTGGTCTGCGCCGATGCCGACGTGGAAGCCGCCGCCGCGCAATGTGCCGCTTTCAAGTTCCGCAATGCCGGGCAGGTCTGCATCGCGCCGAACCGTTTCTATGTCGAGGCCAGCGTGGCGGATCGTTTCCTTGATCGCATGGTGGCGGAGGCGAAGGCGCTGCGGCTTGGCGACAGCCGGGATCCGGCTTCCACCATGGGGCCGCTCACCCTGGCTTCGGGGCGCGAGAAAGTGGAAGCGCTGATCGGCGATGCGCTCGAGCGCGGCGCCAGCCTGCGCAGCGGCGGCCGCCGGCCAGAGGGCCGCAACAAGGGCTTCTTCCTCGAACCGGCGGTGCTGGCCGATGTGCCCGATGATGCCCGCATCATGGCTGAGGAGCCGTTCGGCCCGGTGGCGGCGGTGGCGAGTTTCAACGACCTCGATGATGCCATTGCGCGCGCCAACAGCACACGCTTCGGTCTCGCCGCCTATGCTTTCACCGGCGATGCCGGCAAGGCGGAGAAACTCTCCGCCGGCCTGCGTGCCGGCATGGTTGGGATCAACACCTTCCTGGTTGCTCATGCGGAGGCGCCATTTGGCGGCATCGACCATTCCGGCATGGGCCGCGAAGGCGGCCGCCAGGCGATCCAGGATTACCAGAATATCAAGCTGACCAACCTGAGCTGGCCGGCGGCATGAGTCTGCGCAATCCGCTGCGCCGCATCTGGGAGGCGGGTGGCGCAGCGCTGAATGGCTGGATCGCGTTGCCTTCTCCGCTGGCGGCGGAGGTGATGGCGCAGGCCGGCTGGGACAGCCTGACCATCGATCTGCAGCACGGCACCGCTGACTACGCCGATCTGCTGGCGTTGCTGCCGGTGATCGAGAAGGCCGGCATTGCGCCGCTGGTGCGCGTGCCCTGGCTGGACGAGGCAGCGATCATGCGGGCATTGGATGCCGGGGCGCTCGGCATCATCGCGCCGATGATCCAGACCGCCGCCGATGCCCAGCGACTGGTAGATGCCTGCCTCTATCCGCCACAGGGCGCGCGCAGCTTCGGGCCGATCCGCGCCCGGCTGGCCCATGGTGGCGACTATACGGTAGCCGCCGCCAATACCGAGATTCTCGCCTTCGCGATGATCGAAACGCGGACGGCGGTGGCCAATCTAGACGCCATCCTGCAGGTGCCCGGCCTTGGCGGCATCTATATCGGCCCGGCCGACCTGGCACTGTCGCACGGTTTCACGCCCGGCTTTGATCGTACCGAAACCGAGATGCTCGAATTGCTGGAGCATATCAGGGCGCGCTGCGCCGCTGCCGGCCTGCCCTGCGGTCTGCATTGCGGCCAGCCGGCTTATGCCGCGCGGATGGCCGCGCGCGGCTTCGCCCTGCTCACCGTCGGCTCTGATGCCCGCTTCATCGAGGCCGGCGCCAATGCGGCGGTCGCGGAATTCAGGGCGGGCTAGAGCCAGGTGGAAGCCGCACCGCCTTGAAATCATAAGTAAGAAATTACTTACAAACTTGCTAATTCCCTGTCAGCATCTATTCTAGGGTCGGCTCATGCGCGAGCCCTGGTGTAGATGACGAGAAGAGGAATTGGCCCATGCCCAGTACCGCCGAGCAGCGCCTGACGGAACTCGGTCTTTCATTGCCGGTGATTCCAGAGCCGACAGCCAATTATGTTCCCTTTCGTGTCGACGAAGGATTGGTCTTTCTGGCGGGCCAGACCAATGATGTGCAGCATAAGCCGCACAAGACCGGCAAGGTGCCGACGGATCATTCGCCGGAAGTGGGGCAGGAAGCCGCCAGAATCTGTGCCTTGAATTTGCTCGCGGCCCTGAAGCTGGCCTGTGGCGGTGATCTTGATCGCGTGAAAAGCTGCCTGTCGGTGCGAGGCTTCGTGAATGCGGCACCGGATTTCGACCGCGTGCCCTACGTCATTAACGGCGCTTCCGATCTGTTCGTTGCCGTTTTCGGCGAAGCCGGCAGGCATGCACGTACTGCCGTGGGTGTAGCGACGCTGCCGCGCCAGGCATTGGTGGAGGTCGATGCCGTTTTCCGGATCCGCATGCCATGAATGACAGGGTTTCCCTGGCGCCGCTCGCGGTGGCACATGGCTTGCGGCAGCGGCGGACCACGGCGGAAGAATGCATTCTGTCCGCGCTCCGTCGTATCGAGGAATCGGATGCCGATGTGAAAGCCTGGGTTTCGGTCAATGCGTCTGGCGCACTTGCCGAGGCGCGGCGACAGGATACTGTTGATGGGGCACCGAGCCCGCTTCAGGGTATTTCCATCGGTGTGAAGGACGTGATCGACATTGCCGGCGAGGTGACCCGTGGCGGCAGTGCCACTCGGGCAGCGAGCGGGCCGGCAACAGAGGATGCCTGGATCATCAAGCGGTTGCGGGAATGTGGCGCGATCATTCTCGGCAAGACCACAACAACCGAATATGCCACCATGGATCCCTGCGCCACGCGCAATCCGTGGCAGTTGCAGCATACGCCTGGCGGCTCGAGCAGTGGCTCGGCAGCGGCCGTGGCCGCCGGCATGGTGTCGGCTTCGCTGGGTACCCAGACCGCCGGCTCCCTCTGCCGGCCCGCTGCCTATTGCGGCATAGCTGCGTTCAAGCCGAGCTATGGCCTGCTGCGCACGGATGGATTGCTGCCGCTGGCGCCAAGCTTCGACACGCTGGGGGTCATGGCGCCGAGGATCGCGGATTGCGCCCTGTTGCTCGAAGCCTTGGCGGACTGGCCCGAGAGCACCCTGCCGGAGAGCGCCAGGATTGGCATGCCTAGCCGCGATTTCTTCCCCGATGCCGATCATGAGGCGCTGGATCATCTCGAGCAGACAGCGGCCATGGTCGTGCAGGCAGGCTACAGCCTCGAACGGATCGATACTCCCTTTGCTGGCGATGCCCCGCTGCAGGATCATCGCCTGGTCATGGCCTTCGAGGCATATCGGGCCCATGCGGCGGTCTATCAGGCGGACCGGGCTTTGCTCAGCCAGCATATCCGTGCCTTGCTCGATTATGGCTCCGGCATCGGTGAGGAAGCCGCGGCAACAGCGTTGGAGCGGATCGCCGCCTGGCGCTCGGCAACCTGGTCTGGCCTGCGGCAATTCGATGCCATATTGACCCTGCCGGTACCGGCTTCGGCGCCGAGCCTCACCAGCACGGGCCCGGCGCATTACCAGATTCCCTGGACCATGCTGCGCGGGCCGCTGGCGGTTTTGCCGGGGCGGCTGGATCGGCATGGCCTGCCGCTTGCCTGCATGCTGGCGGCGGCGCCGGGCCAGGATCGGGCATTGCTCGGCCTTGGCAAGAAAATCGGCCCATTACTGGCAAGCATTGCTGTTCGAGATTCGATATTATAATCAGAACAGTAACCCTTGAGACCATGAATGGCCGCCAGAAGCATTTCCAGCCATCCCACGCCCGGCGCGCGAGCTCGTGTCGCCGCGAAGCGGGATAGTGCACGCACCCGCCAGCAGATCCTCACGGCGGCGATAGAGGAATTTTCCAGGCATGGCTTCAGCGGCGCGCGGGTGGAAACCATCGTCACGCGGGCCAAGTGCAACATGCGGATGATCTATCACCATTTCAAGGACAAGGAAGGCCTCTATATCGCGGCGCTGGAAGCTGTTTATGAGGAGATCCGCACGGCCGAGCAGCAGCTCGACCTGGAGCATCTGGAGCCGGTGGCGGCGATGAAGAAGCTGGTCGAATTCACCGTCGATCATTTTGCTGCGCATCCGGGCTTTGTTCGCCTCACCAGCACGGAAAACCTGCACAAGGGAAAGTATATCAAGGCCTCCAGCCGGATTCCGGCAATGTCATCGCCGTTGATCGACACCTTGCGCATGGTGCTGAAGCGCGGCGAAACCAGCGGCCTGTTCCGGCGCGGCACCGATCCGCTCAAGCTCTATATCACTATCGTTGCCCTGAGCTGCCATCACCTGAATAACGGCTACACGCTATCCGCGACATTCCAGACCGATATCCGGTCGGAAGCCTGGCAGCATGACTGGAAGGGTCATGTTGTCAGGGTTGTATTGTCTTTTCTGCAGGCGAAGTAGCGTTCAGGCCGATATGGCTTATTGCCGCAGCGCGTCCGCGTGCCACGCGATATGCTCGCCAATGAAGCTCTGGATGAAGTAATAGCTGTGATCGTAATGCTGCTGCAGCCGCAGGGTCACCGGGATACCGGCCTTGGCGCAGGCCGATGCAAACAGCTGCGGCTTTAACTGGCTTTCCAGGAATTCATCCGCCGTGCCCTGATCGATCAGGATGGGATTGGTCCATGCCGTCATGGCTGCCAATGCCGTGGCGTCATAAGGCTGCCACTGGTCCGTGGCAGTTCCGAGATAGCCGGTGAAGGCCTTCTGGCCCCACGGCACCTGGCTCGGCGCAACGATTGGTGAAAAAGCGGAAACAGAGCGGTAGCGGGCCGGATTGCGCAGCGCGCAGACCAGTGCGCCATGGCCGCCCATGGAGTGACCCGTGATGCCGATGCGGGAGGCATCAATAGGGAAGTGGCCAGCGATGAGATCGGGCAACTCCATCGTGACGTAGGAATACATCCGGTAGTGCTTCGACCACGGCGCCTGGGTGGCGTCGACATAGAAGCCGGCGCCCGAGCCGAAATCGTATGACTCGTTCTCGCCCGGAATATTCACGCCGCGCGGCGAAGTATCCGGCGCCACCAGGATCAGGCCATGCTCGGCGGCATAGCGCTGCGCGCCGGCCTTGGTCACCATGTTCTCCCAGGTGCAGGTCAGGCCGGAGAGATAATACAGCGCCGGCAGCGGCGCACCGGCGGCGGCCTGGGGCGGCAGGTAAACGGCCACCTCCATGTCGCAGTCGAGTGCTGCCGAGCGATGCTTCCAGACCTGCTGCTGGCCGCCGAAGCAGGCCCAGTTCTTCAATCGCTGCATCAGAATGTCACCACGGAGCGGATCGACTCGCCCTTGTGCATCAGGTCGAAGGCATCATTGATCTGGTCGAGCGGCATCACATGGGTGATGAGGTCGTCGATGTTGATCTTGCCGTCCATGTACCAGTCGACGATCTGGGGCACATCGGAGCGGCCACGGGCGCCGCCGAAGGCGGAGCCTTTCCACACACGGCCGGTGACGAGCTGGAACGGGCGGGTGGAAATCTCCGCGCCCGAAGGCGCAACGCCGATAATGATGCTTTCGCCCCAGCCCTTGTGGCAGCATTCCAGCGCCTGGCGCATGGTCTTGGTGTTGCCGATGCATTCAAAGCTGTAATCGGCGCCGCCCTTGGTCAGTTCAACCAGATGCGGCACCAGCTCCTCGTCCTTCATGTCTTTCGGGTTGACGAAATGGGTCATGCCGAACTTCTCGGCCATGGCCTTGCGCGCCGGATTGATATCCACGCCGATGATGCGGTCGGCGCCAACCATGCGGGCACCTTGAATGACATTCAGCCCAATGCCGCCGAGGCCAAAGACCACCACGTTGGCACCGGCCTGTACCTTGGCGGTGTAGACCACCGCGCCGATACCGGTGGTGACGCCGCAGCCGATATAGCAGACCTTCTCGAATGGCGCGTCGGGGCGGATCTTGGCAACGGCAATCTCGGGCAGCACCGTGTAATTGGCGAAAGTGGAGGTGCCCATATAGTGCCACACGGTCTGACCGCGGCACTTGAAACGGCTGGTGCCATCGGGCATCTGGCCGGCGCCCTGGGTGATGCGGATGGACTGGCAGAGATTGGTTTTGCGGCTCAGGCAGTAATCGCACTGGCGGCATTCTGGCGTGTAGAGCGGGATGACGTGGTCGCCCTTTTTCACGCTGGTCACACCGGGGCCGACATCCACCACGATGCCGGCGCCTTCATGCCCCAGGATGCACGGAAACTTGCCCTCGGAATCGAGGCCGGACAGGGTATAGGCATCGGTGTGACAGACGCCGGTCGCCTTGATCTCGATCAGGACTTCGCCCGCCTTGGGGCCTTCGAGTTTCACGGTCTCGATGCTGAGTGGCTTCTTGGCCTCGAAGGCTACGGCGGCACGAACGTCCATGTTTGTATCTCCAGAAATACAGGTGGGAAGTAGCCTCGGAATTTGTGTCCGGTATGTAATGGTAAACGCGCGCTGATATCAAGATTCCGGGCATGCGCATGCATGCGGCTGGCCGCATTGCCTTCGGGGTGATGCCAAGCGCTGCACCGTATCAGTGAATGCCAATGCTGGTGCGATGATTATGGCGTTGCCGTGGGCCTGCTCCATGCGTGCTTTGGGCGTCGAAGCCGGCGGGCCACGGCAAAGCGCCATATTTTTACGCGCGCCGCCTATTTTCCGTATCGCAGAAAGCCGGCCGAGTTGACGGCATAGACCGCCAACCCACTGAAAAAACTCAAAATCAGCCCTGTGGCACGAGATTTGCGGATTTCATTGCAGTGTCCTGCCCTGCAACCTTGCCTGCCCCAGGAGGCCCCATGCAGACCGATACGTTGACCAAGCCTGCCATTGATGCCCTGATCGCCACGGCTTTCTCGCATGTCGGCGAAGGCGATACCGAATTCAAATCCGGCGGCCTGCGCGATTTTTTCCTCTATCGCGATCTCGGCATTGCCGCAGCCACCAACGGCATGGTTCTGGCCCAGTTGGTGAAAGCCAATCTGCCGCCGGAAGAAGGCACCGGCTGGCACCGCCATGAGGCCACCTTCCATATCGTCATCATGCTGAAGGGCTGGGCCCGGTTCATGTATGAAGACAAGGAAACCTTGGTGAAGGCCGGCGACTGCGTGCATCAGCGTCCCGGCATCGTGCATTTCCTGTTCGATTATTCGCCAGACATGGAATATCTCGAAATCGTCAGCCCGGCCGATTTCAGCACCGTCGATATGCCGGCGCCCTGTGCCATTCCAGCCCCCACACCATGGAAGTAGCCCCCTGGAAGCGGCCGCAGGGCTGATGCCATCAGGCTTGTAATTCGTCGCCGATGCTTTAGAGGGAAATGCTTCGGGCTTTCCTAAAGCAGGCGGATATACAGGTTATGGCGCAGTCTCCTTCTTCATCGCTCGCTATCGGTCAGCGCTCGCTTGGCGATCCGACGCAACTTTTCCCGTTGCAACCGGCTTTGCTGCAGGGCTGCCCGGTGAGCAGCAGCGAAGAGATGCAGTATCCGTTGGAGATCGACTACGACTACGCCAAAGTTGATTTAAAGCTGTTTGATCAAGCGCCGCTGCCCGGTCTCGACCGCTGGGCACCGTTGCTGCCGCCACTGGCGCCGGGCATTTCCATGGGCGAGGGCGGCACTCCGCTGCTCGATGGCGGGGCTATCGCGGCGGCCATCGGCTTCGATGGCGAATTGCTGCTGAAAGATGAAAGCCGCAACCCGACCTGGAGCCACAAGGACCGTCTCAATCTCTGCACCGTGAGTGCCGCCAAGCTCGGCGGGGCGCGTGGCATCGCGGCAGCTTCTTCCGGCAATCATGGCGCCGCCGCCGCCGCCTATGCTGCGCGCATGGGACTGCCTTGCGTGATCGTTTCCAGCCCCGGTGCGCAGTCGGCCTTCCGCCAGTTCATCACTGCCTATGGTGCCGAACTGGTGCTGGTGCCGACCGAGCGGCGCTGGCCGGTGCTGCGCCGGATTATCGCGGAAACCGGCTATTTCCCGGTCAGTAATCTCACGCGTTTCCACACCGGCAATCCCTTCGGTCCGGAAGGCTACAAGACCGTGGCCTATGAGCTTTTCCTGCAGCTTGGGCGCAAGCTGCCGGGTTGCGTGGTGGTGCCGACCGGCTATGGCGAGTTGCTCTACGGCCTGGCCAAGGGTTTTCGCGAATTGCAGCAATTGGGCCTCACCGACCGCGTGCCGCGTATCATCTCGGCCGAGCCGGCTGCGCGCGGCCCGCTGGCGCGTGCGCTGCAAAGCAATGCCGCTGCAGTGGAAGTGGCATCAGTGCCGACCATCGCCGGTGGTATTGCCTGCACGGTGAACAGTTATCGCGGTGTGCGCGCGATCCGAGACACTGCCGGCGTTGCCCTTACCTGCAGCGATGAAGATCTGGTGTCGATCCGCGCCAGCCTGGCCCATACCGGCTTGTACCAGGAACTCGCCGGCGTCGCCGGGCTTGCTGCGTTGCGTGCGGCATCGGCGCGCGGCGAGCGTTTCGAGGGGCCGGTGGTGGCGATTCTCACCTCGTCAGGCCTCAAGGATGTGCCGGCTATTGTCGATGGCGTGCCTCATATTGACGAAAACGGTCTCGACGAGCTGCTCCGCCGCCTGATGGCGTGAGCTGGATTGCGCGCGTCGCGTCAGCCGGCGGCACCGACAACAACCATTGATGCGGAGAAGCTGCGCGGATCATCTGCGCAGTGATGAAAACTTGCTGCTTTTTACGGCAGCATTGCAGATGCACAGAAACTGGCTTGACTTGATCGCCGCCGGCTTGTCATGCTGCCTACATGAAATCGGGACAAAGTACCGATAATCGGAACACTGAAGGCCGCGATGCCAAGAGCCGCAGCCAGTCGCTGGACCGTGGCCTGCGCATCCTGGAAATGCTTGGCGCCGCCGACGACACCATTGGTGTGCGCGACCTGGCGCGTGAACTCGACCTGTCCAAGAGCATTGTGCAGCGCTTGCTCAATACCCTGAGCGAACGCGATTTCGTGGAGCAGGAGCCGGTGACGCGGAAATACCGCATCGGGCCGCATGCTTTCGAGATCGGCTCCAGCTTCATGCGTGGTGGCAGCCTGGCTGAAGTCAGTCTGCCCGAGATGGAGCCGATGGTGCGGGACCACAAGCTGAATTCCTATCTCGGCATCCTGCGTGAAAACGAGGCGCTGTATCTTGCCACCTTGCAGAGCAGCGGCCCGATTGCGATCCAGGTATCGCCTGGAGACCGCATCCCGTTGCATACCACGGCGCTGGGCAAGGCCCTGCTGCTGGATATGAATGATGCCGAGATCAAGGCAATCTTGAGCGCCAGTGATTTGATCCGCCGCACGCCCAAGACCAAGCTGAGTGTGGCCGCATTGGTGGCCGAGATCCGCAAGGCGCGCAAGCAGGGCTACACCCTGTCGGAAGGCGAAAACATCATCGGCATCTACTCCATCGGCGCGCCGGTGCGCGACAGCAATGGCCGCATCGTGGCAGCGATCAGCGGCGCGTTGCCGCAAGCCATGGTGTCGCGTGCCAAGCTCGATCAGCTTGGTGCCGTGGTGGCGGCCACGGCGGAGCGGATTTCCCAGCGGCTTGGCGCCTCCCGGCGCAAGCTGGCTTCGCGCGGTCAGGCAATGAGTACGGCTTGAGTTTGAGTTTCCCGCAACAACAGGAACAACCAGCAACAAGGGGGCGTATGATGCAAAGCAAGACAATCACGGCGGCGTTTTCCGCATTGGCGGCAGTGGCGCTGTTCGCTTCGGCTGGCGCCGCGCGCGCCGAATTTCCCGATCGCCCGATCAACCTGATCATCCCGTGGGATGCCGGTGGCAGCACCGACCAGACCGCGCGCGTGCTGGCCAAGGCGGCCGAGAAGGTGCTGGGCCAGCCGATAGTCCCGGTGAACAAGCCAGGTGCCGCCACCGTTCTGGGCATGACCGAATTGGCCGCTGCCAAGCCCGATGGCTATACGCTCGGCGTGCTTTCCACCAGCAGCTACCTGATCCCGCTGGCGGGGCGCCAGGTGCAGTATGATCCGGAAAAGAGCTTTTCCTATGTGAGCTATTACGGCGACAACCTGATCGGCGTGGCGGTGCCCGCCAATGCGCCGTGGAAGACGCTCAAGGAACTGATCGACGACGGCAGGAAGAATCCCGGCAAGGTCAAGTTTGGCACCGGTGGCGTTGGCACCACGCAGCATCTCAGCATCGAAGGGCTGATGGTGGAGACCGGCGCCAAGTTCGTCCATATCCCGCAGAAGGGTTCGGCGGGTTCGGTGCCGGCCCTGCTCGGTGCGCATGTCGATTTCATCTCCGAAACCTCGGTCTGGGCGCCCTTCGTGGAGCAGAAGGAATTGCGGCTCTTGTCGGTGAACACGCCGGCGCGCTCGCCGCGCTTCCCCGATACCCCGACGATGAATGAGATGGGCTTCAAGTCGCTGCGTTCGGTGCAGGCGATCATCGCGCCGGCCGGCGTTCCGGAAGCGGCCCGACTCAAGCTGGAAGGCGCCTTCCGTGCGGCGCTGAAGGATCAGGGCTTCATCGACACCATGAACCGTCTGGCCATGGTGGTGGTGGATCTGCCGGGCGCCGAGGTGAAGAAGCTCGTCGATTCCGAAATTGCCAGCGCGCGTACGCTGCTGGCGCAGATCAAGCAGTAAGGCGGGCGTCATGCGGGGGAGTTTCACGCCGCTCGGAGTCTCGGCACTTGTCATGATCGCGCTTGCCGTGGCTTTCGGCGTGGGCTCCCTCAAGCTCGGCTTCTGGGATCACGGCATCCCCGGTTCCGGGCTGATGCCGATGATCGCCAGCCTGGCCCTGCTGCCGCTGGCTGTCGTCCTGTTGGTGCAGGCCATTCGTGGCCGCGAAGGCCGGGGCGAAGGCGAGGGCTTCCAGTTGCTGCCCATCGCCACCCTGGTCCTGCTCTGGATTTACGTGGCGGCCCTGCCGCGTTTCGGCTTCGCCATTCCCACGGCGGTGATGCTGTTCATCCTGGTGAAGTTCATCTATGGCCGCGGCCTGCTGCCGGCCTTGCTGGTTTCGCTGCTGGTGACGGCTGGCGGCGCCGTGCTGTTCAGCATGTTCCTGGACACGCCCATTGAGGTTTGGCCCCATGCTTGAGGCGTTGCAGCAGGTAGGCCACGGCTTTTCGCTCGCGGTCCTGCCGGAAAATCTTCTCTATGCCCTGGTCGGCTCATTGCTCGGCACGCTGGTCGGCGTGTTGCCCGGGCTCGGGCCGGTCACCACCATCGCCGTGCTGCTGCCGATCACCTATCAGGTCGGTTCGCCGCTCGGCGCGCTGATCATGCTGGCAGCGATCTATTATGGCGCCATGTATGGCGGCTCCACCACCTCGATCCTGCTTAAAGTGCCGGGCGAGGCGGCTTCCGTGATTACCTGCATCGATGGCCATGAGATGGCCAAGCAGGGCCGCGCCGGCCCGGCTTTGGCCATTGCCGCCATCGGCTCCTTCGTTGCCGGCACGCTCGCCGTGGTCGGCCTCACGCTGATCGGGCCGATGTTCGCCCGTTTCGCGCTCAGTTTCGGCCCGCCGGAATATTTCGCGCTGGCGACATTCGGCCTGATCCTGGCCAGCACGCTGGCCGGCGGCCCGCCTTTGCGCGGCCTCTGCATGGTGTTCCTCGGCATTCTGCTCGGCCTGGTCGGCCTCGATACCATGACCGGCGATCCGCGCTTCAGCTTCGGCATCCTCGATCTGACCAACGGCATCGGCATCGTGCCGCTGATGATGGGCATCTTCGGCCTTGGCGAGATTCTCTACAACCTGGAACAGCGCGGCGAGTCGACGCTGGTAACGACCAAGATCGGCCGCATCATGCCGTCACGCCAGGACTGGAAGGATTCCGCCTGGCCGATCGGACGTGGCTCGGTGCTCGGCTTCCTGCTCGGCCTGATTCCTGGCGGCGGCGCGATTCTCGGTTCCCTGCTCAGCTACACCATCGAGAAGAACCTGTCGAAGCATCCGGAGAGCTTCGGCAAGGGCAATATCGCCGGCGTCGCCGGCCCGGAATCGGCCAACAATTCGGCGGCCTCCGCCGCTTTCGTGCCACTGCTCACGCTGGGCATTCCGGGCAATGCGGTGACCGCCGTGCTGCTGGCGGCATTGCTGATCCAGAATATCGAGCCCGGCCCGCTGATGCTGGTGAAGCATGCCGATGTGTTCTGGGGCGTGATCGCGTCGATGTATGTCGGCAATGTCATGCTGTTGATCCTCAACCTGCCGCTGGTTGGCCTGTGGGTGCAGTTGCTGCGCGTGCCGTTCTGGATCCTCAGCCCCATCGTCATCGCCATTGCCATCCTCGGTGCCTACAGCCTGCGCAATGCCTGGTTCGATGTCGGTGTGCTGATGGCCGGCGGCGTGATCGGCTATCTGTTCCGCAAGGCCAGCATCGAGGCCGGGCCGCTGATCATGGCTTTCATCCTGGCCGATCTGCTCGATACCTCGCTGCGCCAGTCGCTGCTGATGGGCGATGGCAACCCGATGATCCTGATCAGCCGGCCGATGTCCGGCATCATCCTGGTGCTCGGCCTGGCGGTGCTGGTGATGCAGCTTCTGGCCTGGCGGCGCAGCAATGCGGCGCTGGGGCTGGAGCCGCAGGAAGAAACGAAATGACGGCATCCACCCCCCGGCCCGATGCAGTGGAGAAGGTGAGCGGCGCTGCCCGTTTCGTCACCGATGTCACCGTGCCGGGGATGCTGCATGCCAAGCTGTTGCGCAGCCCGCTGCCGCATGCGCGGATCAAGGGGATCGATGCTGAAGCGGCGTTGCGGATGCCCGGCGTGGTGGCGGTGCTGACCGGCGCGGATTTCGCTGGTCTCAATCATCACTGGGGCCTGTTCCTGCGCGACCGACCGCTGATCGCTGTGGATCGCGTGCGCTATGTCGGCGAGCCGGTGGCCGCCGTGGTGGCCGAGGATGAATACAGCGCCGAGGAGGCACTCGACGCCATCCTGGTGGATTATGAGGATCTGCCCTATGTGACCGATGCCGAGGCGGCGCTGGCGCCCGATGCACCCCTGCTACATGAGCGCATGGACACGCTCAAAGATTTCTATTTCAAGGGCCAGGCCAAGCCGGTGGCTGGCAGCAATGTGTTCCAGAATTTCGCCTACGAGACCGGCGATGTGGATGCCGCCATGGCGGCGGCGCACCGGGTATTCGAGGATAGTTACGACTTCCCCATGGTGTTCCATTATGCGCTGGAGCCCCATTGCGTTATCGCCGATTACGATCCGCGCGATGGTTTCAGCCTATGGAGTTGTGGCCAGTCGCCGTCAGCCGTCCAGAAAGTGATCGGCGCCATTTTTGGCGTGCCGCAGGGCAAGGTCCGCGTGCGCGTGCCCTATGTCGGCGGCGGCTTCGGTGGCAAGGCCTCGGTGAAGCTCGATCCGCTGGTGGCTGGCCTGGCCTGGAAGCTGCACAAGCCGGTGCGGCTCTGTCTGTCGGTTGCCGAATCGATGCTCACCTGCCGCCGCCTCAGCGCCACGGTGTCGCTGCGCACTGCCGTCGCTGCCGATGGCACATTGCTGGCGAAGGCGGTGCGCGTGGTGATGAATGGCGGCGCCTATGCCGATACCGGGCCGGCCGTGGCGATCAAGGCCGCCAACCGTGCCATCGGTCCCTATCGCATTCCCAACCTGCGGCTTGAATCGCTCGCGGTTTATACCAACACCGTGCCCGGTGCTGCCTTCCGCTCCATCGGCGGGCCGCAGGCAGTGTGGGCGACGGAATCGCAGATGGATCAGATTGCCGATGCGCTGGGCATCGAGCCGCTGGAGCTGCGCCGCCGCAACCTGTTGCGCCGGGGTGAGACGGTGCGGCCCGACCTGCGGCCCATCGACGTGGATATGGGTGAGGCGCTGGACCTGGTGGCGCAGGCATTGCCGCCGGGAGCCAAGGGCAGCGACGCCCCGGCGCGCGGCCTGGCGGTGGCGGCCAGCGATCCCGGCATCATGGCGGTCGGCTCGGCCATGGTGCGGCTGCATATTGATGGCTCGATGGTAGTGTTCGCCAACAGCGTCGAGATCGGCCAGGGCGTGCGCGCCGTGCTGGCGAAGCTGGCGGCCGATGTGCTGGCCCAGCCGGTGGATCAGGTGAGCGTGGCCGAGCCCGACACGCTGACCACACCGTTTGATTGGGGCACTGGCGCCAGCCGTTCCACTGTGATCATCGGCCTGGCGGTGCAGGAAGCGGCCAGCGATGCCGCGCGCAAGATACTGGAGCTGGCTGCCATTGCCTTCGAGACCACCATTGAGCAATGCCGCCTGGCGCCGGGTGGCGTGCTGGTCGGCAATGAGCTGCATAGTTTCCGCGACATCCTGCATCGCTGTTTTGGCATCGATAGCGGCGAGGTGACGGGTCTTGGTGTGATCACGCCGCAATATCGCGGCGGGGCTTTCGTGCAGGCGCCGCTGTTCTGGGAAACCGCCGCCGCCGGCTGCGAGATTGATGTGGATGAAGGCACCGGCGCCATTGCCGTGCGGCGCTATGTCAGCGTCGCCGATGTCGGCAAGGTGATCAACCGCGTGGCCGCCGAGGGGCAGGACGAAGGTGCGGCAATGCAAGGCATCGGCCATGGCCTGTTCGAGGAATTGCTCTACGAAGACGGCCAGCCGGTGAATGCCAGCATGATCGATTATCATGTACCGGGCATCGACGAGGCGCCGGATGAATTCCACACCGTGCTGATCGAAGGCGGTGATGGCCCTGGCCCCGGCGGCGCACGCGGCATGGGCGAGGGCGCCATCCTGCCGGCAGCCCCCGCCATCGCCAATGCCCTGGCCCGCCACTATGGCGTGCGCATCAAGAGCCTGCCGCTGACGCCGGAAAAAGTCTGGCGTGCGCTGCGCGATATCAAGGCGAAGGGAGTGGCGTGATGGATTTCGCCATGTCCATGCCGCTACCCCGCGCGCCGCAAGAGGTCTGGCCCGTGCTGCTGGATTTCCGCCGCATCGCCGGCTGCATTCCCGGCTGCGAACAGGTGGAGGAAGTGGCCGAGCTGGCACATTACAAGGCGGTGCTGAAGCAGAAGATCGGTCCCTTCAAGCTGGAAGTGCCGGCCGAAATCTTCATCGACGAGATGCGCGCCAACGAACTGGTGCGGGCCCGCGCCACCGGACGGGACAAGTTCACGGGCACGAATTTCACCGTGAATTTCGAGGTGATGCTGCAGGCGGAGCCGCAATCGGCGCTGAATGTGCAGGCCGGCCTGCAGGTGGCGGGCAGGCTGGCATCGCTCGGCTACTCGGTGATCCGCAAGAAGGCGGATGAGAATTTCGCCGAGTTCAGCCAGCAATTGCAGCAGGAGGTGTTGCGCTGATGCTGCCGCGCCGCTTCGAACTGCACCGCCCCCGCTCGCTGCCAGAGGTTTTCGGCCTGTTGGATCGCTATGGCGACGATGCCTCGGTTTATGCCGGCGGCACCGAATTGCTGATCGCTCTGAAGGCCCGCGTGCTGCATTACCCGCACCTGGTTGACCTGAAGGCACTGGCCGAACTGGCCGCCATCGAGGAGGCCGGCGATGATGTGGTGATCGGCGCCCTCGCCAGTCATCATCGCATCGCCAACCATCCGCTGATGCAGCGCCTGCTGCCGGCCTATGCCGAATTGAGTGACGGTATCGCGAATATCCGCGTGCGCTGCGCCGGCACGCTGGGCGGCAATCTGTGTTTCGCCGAACCTCACGCCGATCCGCCGGCCTTGCTGGCAGCACTCGGCGCCAGGGTGCGGCTGCAAGGCAAGGAAGGCCAGCGCGATTGTGCGGTGGCCGATTTCATCCTTGGTGATTTCGAGACCGAACGGCAGCCCGGCGAAGTGATGACCGCCATTCTGGTGCCGAAGCCGGCTCCCGGCCTGCAGGCCGCCTATCGCTGCTATGGCGCTGGCGAGCGCCCGGCGGCGGGTGCGGCTGCCGTGATCCTGCCGGATGCGACTGGCAAGGTTGCTCAAGCGCAATTCTGGATCGGCGCGGTCAGCGGCCGGCCGCTGCCATTGCCGGCCACGATGGCTGCGGCAAGCGGCAAGGCGATGCACGATGTGGCGGAAGCCTGCTTGGGCATAGCAGCGGAAGAAATAGCCGTAATCGAGGCATCGGACGACAGCCATGGCAGCGCCGATTACAAGCGCCATCTGGCATTGACCATGTTGGAGCGCGCGCTGACGGCCGCTCTGGGCCATGAGACAGAGGCGAAGCGGGTGCCGGCATGAGCGACGTTCAGGGCATTACGAAAATCCGCATCACACCGGTGGTGAACGGCCAGCCGCGCGAGGTGGAAATCCAGCCCAGCGAATTGCTGGTGGATTTCCTGCGCAACCGCTTAGGCCTTACCGGTACAAAGCGTTCCTGCGATGTCGAGGTCTGCGGCGCCTGCACTGTGCTGCTGGATGGCCTGCCGGCCAGTGCTTGCTCGACTTTGGCCGCCGATGCCGATGGCCGCGATGTCCTGACCATCGAGGGCGTGGGCGAGGAAGGCAAGCTGGACCGCATTCAGCAGGCCTTCGTCGATCATGGCGCATTGCAATGCGGTTTCTGCACGCCGGGTTTCGTGCTGGCGGTGCGCGCGCTGCTGGCTTTGCATGAAAAGCCCACGGAAGCGACGATCCGGCATTTCCTGCGCGGCAATATCTGCCGCTGCACCGGCTATGTGAAGATCATCGAAGCGGTGAAGAGCCTTGTTTGACCTGAGTATCAGCTCCGATGGCCGCGAAACCCCGGCTGCCTTCCGCGCCAAGCTCGCCGCCGGTGTGCAGGCCGGGCAGCGCCGCCGCGTGTGGATCGCCAACCATCTGTTCCAGCGCGACCCCATTGCGCTGGCCGCTGCCGCCTTGCAGGAAAGCCCGTTGATCGATGTCGCGCTGATGGCGATGTCGCCCTTCACCATGCATCCGGTGCAGCTTGCCATGAGTGCCGCCACGCTGGACGAACTTTATCCCGGCCGCATCACGCTGTGCCTTGGTGTCGGCGCACCGGTGGATCTTGGTTCGGTAGGCCTGGAGATCCCAAAGCCGCTGGCGCCGATGCGCGAGGCGATCCGCGTGGTGCGCGCGTTGCTGGCCGGCGAGATGGTGACATTCCAGGGCGAGAGTTTCCGTATCGAGAGCCGCCGGCTGGTGCATGCACCGGGGCCGCTGCCGGTGATCCTGGCTGCTTCGGGGCCGAAGATGCTGGAACTGGCCGGCGCCGAAGCCGATGGCGTGCTGCTTTCGGCGGCCACCTCGATCGATTTCATGCGCTGGTGCCTGGATCATGTGGCGCGCGGTTCCAATGGCCGTGCCGTGCGTCGCATCGGCTTGGTCTATGGCTCGGTGGCGGCGGATGCCGCAACAGCGCATCAGCGCCTGCGCCGGGTGCTGGCCATCGTGCTGCGCGGCCAGCATCACCGCTTCAATCTCGAACTGGCCGGCAACACGCTCGATCAGGCGGCCTTGCGCGCCGCCGTGGCAGCCGAGGATTGGTCTGCCGCCAATGCCTTGCTCACCGACCGTATCGTTGCAAGCCATGCCGCCAGTGGCACCGCGGCGGAAGTGGCGGCACGGTTTGCCGCCTATGGTGCCGCCGGCCTGGATGAACTGGTGCTGAGCGGCGTGAGCGAAAGCCAGCAGGTTTCGGATTTGATCAAGGCGGCTATGGCGGCCGCGAAGGGGGACCAATGAAATTCAGTATCTGCCTGCCCACTGGTTTCGAGGGCGTGATGTATCCGATCCCGTTCGTGCAGCCGGAGGATTTCGTCAAGCTCGGCGTGCTGTGCGAAAAGCTCGGCTATGACTCGGTGTGGGGCAACGACCATATCACCACGCAGAAATACGTCAGTGAGTTATTCCCGGGCACGCCGCCGGCTTTCTACGAGCCGCTGATCACCCTCACCGCCATCGGTGCCGCCACCACCAAGCTGCGGCTCGGCACCTCGCTGCTGGTGCTGCCGATGCGCGATCCGGTGTATCTGGCCAAGCAGGTCACCACCATGGACCAGCTTACCAATGGCCGCTTTGTGCTTGGTATCGGCCTGGGTGCCTATCGCGAGGAATTCGCCGCCTGGAACACGCGACTGGCCAAGGCGCGGCGCGGCGACATGATGGACGACGGCATTGCTGCCCTGCTCAAGCTGCTCTACGACAAGAGCGCCAGCCATGAAGGCCCGTTCTACGGCTTCAAGGATGTGGAGATGTTCCCGAAGGCGAAGCAGCAGCCTTTCCCCCTGTTCATTGGCGGCCACAATGTCGAGGTGGTGGAGCGCGCCGCGCGCTATGGCGAGGGCTGGCTGCCGGGCTGGCGTCCGCTGCCGGAAATGAAGGAGCGGATCGAATTGCTGCGCCGTCGCGCCGCCGAGCATGGCCGCGACCCCAAGTCCATCGAGGTGGCGCCGCAATTCTCCTTCACCATCGCCAAGACCATGGAAGAGGCCGAGCGCATTTACATGGAGAGCGGCCTGGTGGCGCACCGCAAGTCGCTGTCCTATACGGGCCGCGATCTCAGCCAGCAGGTAATCGCAAACCTGGTCGGTTCGCCGGATGTGATCCTGGAAAAGATCGCCTACCTGAAAACCATCGGCGTCGATCATTGCACGGCTTTGATGGTGCCGGCCAACACCATGAGCGAGCTGCAGGACCAGATCCAGTGGTTCGGCGAAGCCATCCTGCCGCGAGCCTCATGACACTTGAACCCGCATACGACCGCATCACGCTGGACAGCCTGACGCCGCCGGAGCGGTACAAGCTGCTGACCGGCAGCGTGATTCCGCGGCCCATCGCCTTCGTCACGACGTTGAACGAGGATGGCGGCATCAATGCCGCACCATTCAGCCAGTTCATCATCGTGGCAGCCAATCCGGGCCTGCTGGGTTTCTCGGTCGGTCCGGCACCGCGCGGCATCAAGGATACCCTGCGCAATGTGCGGCGTAGCGGCGAGTTCGTGATCAACACGGTTCCGGAGGAATTGGCGGAAGCCGTGCAGCTTTGCGCCGATATCGAGGAACCCGGTGTTGATGAACTGGCGAAGGCCGGGCTTACCACCCTGCCATCGGAACTGGTTGGCCCGCCGCGCGTGGCGGAAAGCCGCATCCAGTTCGAATGCCGGGTGGAGAAGATCGTGGAATTCGGCGATGCGCCGAATTCCCTGGTGGTCGGCCGCGTGCTGCTGATGCATGCCCGCAGCGGCCTGGTGAACAAGGCCTGCCATGTGGATGCGGCAGCCAGCAACGCGTTGGGCCGCATCGGCGGCCGGAATTATTGCCGGGTCAGCGAGTTCATCGCGGTTTGACCGGCTTATGGCTCTTTGAGGAACGGAAGCAACAATGTCCATGAGTAAGGGTGCGGCACGTATTGCGGTCGATATCGGCGGTACCTTCACCGATATCGTGCTGGAGCAGGGAGAGAAGCGGTGGACCGGCAAGGTGCTGACCACGCCGCAGCGGCCTGCCGAGGGCTTCATGACCGCAATCCGCCAGATCATGGCCGAGGCCGGCCTGCAGCCCGATGCGGTGAGCGGTGTGATCCATGGCACCACGCTCGGCACCAACGCGCTGATCGAACGCAAGGGCGCGCGCACCGCCTTCCTTACCACCGGCGGCTTCCGCGATGTGCTGGAAATCGGCTATGAGAACCGCTTCGATCAGTATGATCTGATGATCGAGAAGCCGGCGCCGCTGGTGCCGCGCGGCCTGCGCTTCACTGTTGCCGAGCGTGTTGGCGCCAAGGGCAACGTGATTCTGCCGCTGGATGAGGCCGGCGTGCGCGCCATCGTGCCGGAACTGCGCCGCCAGGGCGTGCGCAGCCTCGCCATCGGCTTCCTGCAGGCTTTCACCAATCCGGTGCATGAGGAACGCGCGCGCGACATCCTGCGCCAGGAGATGCCGGAGCTGTCGATTTCGCTGGCCGCCGAGGTCTGCCCCGAGATCCGCGAATACGACAGGTTTTCCACCGCCTGCGCCAATGCCTATATCCGGCCAATCATGCAGACCTATCTGGATGACCTGGAAGCCCAGATGCGCGCGGCGGGCTTCAATTGTCCGATCTTCCTGATGACCTCCAGCGGCGCCATGACCAGTGTGGAAGTGGCGAAGCAGTTTCCGGTGCGGCTGGTGGAATCCGGCCCCGCCGGCGGCGCGCTGCTGGCTGCCCAGGTGGCGCTGGAATGTGGGCTGGACAAAGTATTGTCCTTCGATATGGGCGGCACCACGGCGAAAATCTGCTTCATCGACAATGGCCTGCCGCAGGCTTCGCGCAGTTTCGAGGTCGGCCGCGTCTATCGCTTCACCAAGGGCAGCGGCCTGCCGCTGCGCATCCCGGTGATCGAGATGATCGAGATCGGCGCTGGGGGCGGCTCGATTGCCCGCATCAACGAACTAGGCCTGCTCACCGTGGGCCCCGACAGCGCCGGCTCCGAACCCGGCCCGGTCTGCTATGGCCGGGGCGGCACCGAGCCGACCGTGACCGATGGCGATTTCGCCACCGGCCGCATCGATCCCGACCGCTTCGCCCGCGGCGCCTTCACGCTCGATGCGGCCAAGACGGCGGCGGCCCTGGGTGCCTTTGGTGCTAAATTGGACCTGACCGCCGATCAGGCTGGCCTGGCGATTGCCGAGACCATCGAGGAAACCATGGCCAATGCCGCGCGCGTGCATGCCATCGAGGGTGGCCGCGATGTCTCGAGCTACACCATGGTGGCGTTTGGCGGTGCCGCGCCGCTGCATGCGGTGGCGGTGGCCAAGCGCCTCGGCATCGGCCGCATCGTGGTGCCGAGTTCTGCTGGCGTCGGCTCGGCGGTGGGATTCCTGCAGGCGCCCATTGCCTTCGATTTGGCGCAGAGCTGGTATCAGCGCACCGATGAGATGGATTTCGCTGCCGCCAATGCGCGGCTCGATGCCATGCGCAGCCAGGCGGCGGCGCTGATCCGCTCAGCTACCCAGGCGCCGCTGGTCGAACGCGGCAGTGTGCTGATGCGCTATATCGGCCAGGGCCATGAGATCGAGGTGGAATTGCCGACACGGCCATTGGTGCAGGCCGATCGCGCCGCCCTGCATGAGCTTTTTGTCGCCGCCTATACCAAGCTCTATGGTCGCTCGATTCCGGGCCTGGCGTCCGAAATCCTGAGCTGGTCGCTGCGGCTCGGCACTGTACCAGCGACCGTGCAGCCGCTGGCGCCGCCGTCGGATTCGCCGAAGCAGGCCCAGGCCCAGGCCGAACGGCCCTGGACCGATCCGGAAAGCGGCCAGCGCGAGCCACTGGCGATCTGCGACCGTGCCACGCTGGACAGCAGCATGCGTCTGCAGGGTCCGGCGGCGGTAGTGGAAAGCGAAACCACGACCATTGTGCTCAAGGGCTATGCCCTGGGCGTGAACGAGGGCGGATACTTGGTGATCGACCGCCAGGAAGGGGCTGTGCAATGAGCGACAAGCTGACTGGAGCGATGTCCGGCATCCGCCGTCAATTGATGTGGAACCGGCTGATCTCGGTGGTGGAGGAGTTGGCGCAGACGCTGATCCGCACTGCCTTTTCCACCTCCACCCGCGAAGCCGGCGATCTGGCGGCGGGCGTGTTTTCGCCCGATGGCCGCATGATCGCCCAGGCGATCACCGGCACGCCGGGCCATATCAATTCCATGGCCATGGCAGTGGGGCATTTCCTGAAAGAGCACCCGGTGGAGACGATGGAGCCGGGCGATGTGTTCATCACCAACGATCCCTGGAAGGCCAGCGGGCATCTGAACGATTTCACCGTGGTCTCGCCAGCGCATATCGGCAATCGTGTGGTGGCGATGTTCGCCGCCACGGTGCATGTCGCCGATATCGGCGGCCTGGGCGTCGGCACAGAAGCGCGCGATGTCTACCAGGAAGGCATTTATGTGCCGATCATGCCGCTGGCGCGTCGCGGCAAGATCGACGAGACGCTGATGCGCATGATCCGCAGCAATGTGCGCGAGCCGATGCAGGTGGAAGGCGACCTGCATTCGCTGATCGTCAGCAACCAGGGCGGCATAGACCGCCTGCTGCCGATGATGCATGAATTCGGACAGCAGAGCCTCGACGAACTGGCGGAGTATATCTTCACCACCTCGCGCGCCGCGATGATCCGCGCCATCCAGGAATTGCCGCGCGGCACCTACCATAACCGCATGACCATCGATGGCTTCGACGCGCCGGTGCAGATCGTGGTATCGGCGACCATCGAGGATGAGCGCATCCTGATCGACTTCGATGGCACCAGCGGGCTGTCGCAGGCCGGCATCAACGTGCCGAAATGCTATACCGATGCCTATACCAGCTTCGGCGTGCGCTGCGTTGTCGGCTCGCGCATTCCCAACAATGCCGGCTCGCTGGAAGTGGTGCAGGTGACGGCGCCCGAGGGTTGCATTCTCAATGCGCCGCATCCAGCACCCGTGGCGGCACGCCACATGATCGGCCAGATGCTGCCCGATGCGGTGCTCGGCTGCCTGTATCAGGCAGCGCCCGACCGGGTGCCGGCGGAAGGCGCGTCCTGCCTGTGGAATATCCGTGTCGCTGGCGGCCCCGGCACGCCGGGCCTGCCGGCGGATCGGCGGCATAACAGCCGGCGTTTCGGCATCACCACCTTCAATGCTGGCGGTGCCGGCGCGCGGCCGATCTCCGATGGCCTGTCGGCTACCTCGTTCCCTGCCGGCGTGCGCAATGTGCCGCTGGAAATTGTCGAGACGATGACGCCGCTGGTGTTTTGGCGGAAGGAACTGCGCGAGAATTCCGGTGGTGCCGGGCAGTGGCGCGGCGGCGATGGCCAGATCATCGAGCTTTCCCATGCCGAGGGTGAGCCCTTCACGCTCAACGCCACCTTCGAGCGCGTCGACAATCCGGCGCGAGGCCGTGCCGGCGGCGCGGATGGCAAGCCCGGCCGCGTGCGGCTCGCTTCAGGCCCGGTGCTGAAGGCCAAGGGGCGCCAGACCGTGCCGGCGGGCGACCGCCTGATCGTCGAGATGCCCGGCGGCGGCGGCTTCGGCAAGCCGGAGAAGCGTTCGGCGGCGATGCAGGCGCGCGATAAGGAAGAGAACCGCACCGGCTGAAGCCTGTGGCCCTGATGGGGCTTGTTATGGCTGAATTTGCACGATGTTGCGAAAGTGGATTTGCTGGTTCGCCTCGCATTCAGTGATTCTTGGAGAATCGGCAAAACTAGTCACAATAGTTGCTGGATTATGCTCTGCCCCATTAACCAGCCCTCACGGAACGGTCCGAGATGATGAATGATTCTCGAATGAACCCTTTCAAAGGGTGGCTGCTTCAACTCATATAGCGCCTCGCCATCTCCACGATACGTTCGCCAGCGGCGACTGCTGCCTTATGATCTTGGGAGAAGTTGAGCCGGATGTTCGAGTGATGCGGCCCGAATTCGGTTCCCGGCGTCACGGTGACATTCGCCTGATGGCGCAGGAGGCGGACAAAATCCTGCAGGCTGACGCGCAGCGCGGGCAAGCCGGGGAAGAGATAGCTGCCTGCCTGCGGGATGCGTACCTTCAAGCCAGCCTCTCGAAATATCCGTACTAAGTCATCACGGATTGCCTGATGCTGGGCAATGCGCTCATTCATCCAGCCTTCGGGTTCGTTGAACCACGTCCGCAGCACAGCCTGATTGTAGCCGGGTGCTCGCAGTGACACGATCGCCTGCAGCTTTTCCATCCGCTCGATGATTGCGGGGGCGCCAAACGCAACGCCGAGCCGGTAGCCGCTCAGGGATTCCGTCTTTGACGGCCCCATGATGGTGACGACCTGATTTTCCGGCAAACCGCTTGCCCGCAAGTGGGTATAGGTCGTGCCTTCATAACGTAGGCGCGAATACAACTGATCGGCGATGACGGTCACGCCATAGGTCTTGGCCAGGTCTGAAATCGCCTGGATTTCTTCGGGCGAATAAACCACGCCAGTCGGATTGTTTGGATTCGAGAACAGAAAAACCCGTACGCCGGCCTCGAAAGCAGTCTTCAGCTGAGCCAGGTCCAGCCCGGCGCCCGTCACGTCATTCTGGTAATCGATGGAGACGGGATGGATTTCACCACCGAAAAATTGCACCAGCTTGCGGTTCGCGAAGTAATCCGGCTGCACGATGGCCACTTTGTCACCGGCAGCGACCGTTGCGGCAACCGATAAGAACAGCGCGCTCTGTGTGCCGGGTGTCAGGATTAGGCTTTCCTGTCCGGAGACTGCAGCGCCGGTAAAGGTAGACAGCCGATCCGCCAGTTCGGCGCGGATATCGGCCGAACCGCGGTATTCGGTATAGGCTTGGCGCCCGCCAGCCTCGACCGCTCCCAGGAAGGCTTCCAGCGAACCTGGTGTTGGCGTGAAGGCATCGACATCGCCATGGGAAAAGTCGACCGGCGTGCCGGTGAGAACCGTGCCGACCATCAGATTGCCGATATTGCCCGTAGCCTGCCGGACTTCCTGACCTGGTGCGTTGTCGGTTGCCAGAGCTTTGAATTTGTCCTCTATCGACGACATGAGTATCTCTCTTTGTTGAAGGATCGGCCAGGGCGACTCATGATGCACGGCTCTTTGGTCGTTTAATGGGGCCGTTTAATAGGCTGGTGCTTCGAGATCGACCGTCAGCGCGCCGGTGAGGGCGCGCGAACAGCAAGGCGTAAACACGCTATTCGCCTTCCTTTGGGTTTGACTCAGGCAGGCATCGCGATGGTCTGGCATACCGTCCACGACACGCAACAGGCAGGAACCGCAGATGCCCGCCTCGCAGGAATGCGGGATGTCGAAACCTGCTGCGAGCAATGCCTGCAAGGCGGAAACACCTTCAGGTACAAAGATACTCTTCCCGTGGCCGGCGATGTTCAAGGTAAAACCGCCGCCCGCAGTATCCATGGCGGCCGAGAAATGTTCGCGATGCAGCCGATCCTCCGCCCATCCCGCCTGCCGTGCTGCATTCAGCACGATATCAATGAAGCCTGAAGGGCCGCAGGCATAGAGATGCGTGCCGGAAGGAGTGGATTGTATGGCAGCCGCCGGATCGAATCCCGTGCCCGGCCCGTCATCGAAATAGAAATGGTTGCAGGCAGCCGCGTCGCGGGCGAGCTGGTCGCGGAAAGCCATTCGCGCCGCCGAGCGGGCGCAATAATGCAGCTCGAACGACTTCTGCGCGCGCGTCAGCTCCATCGCCATGGCGAGAATTGGAGTAATCCCGATGCCGCCGGCCACCAGAAGACTGTGAGGGGCATCCACAAGCGGGAACAGGTTCTTCGGATAACTGATGCGGAGAAGGCTGCCGGTGCAGATCGTATCATGCATCGCCGAGGAGCCGCCGCGCGACTGCGGATCGCGCAACACCGCAATACGCCACAAGCCACCGGACAGATCGCCGCAAAGCGAATACTGGCGTGTGATGCCTGGCGCCACTTCCACGTCGATGTGAGCTCCCGCCGAATATGACGGCAGAGCTGCGCTGTCAGCTGCTTCCAATAAGAAGCTGCGTATTCCCGGCGCTTCCTCGACCGTTTCGCGAACCCTGACGCGAAAGCCATTCATTGTACGACACTCCGGAAATACCGCGGATCGGCGGCAACGCCAGCCGTGTAAAAGCACTTACGCGCGTGCCGGAACGCAGACAAATGAGTATTCCTGAGAAACCTATTCATTTGGCTTGAGCAAAGTATTCGGCTTTCGCGTCGAAAGCCCTTGGCGTTGTTATGAGTTCAGGTTCAGCGAAGCCTGAATCTGCCGAAAGTGGTGCTTGATCATTTCATGTATACCCGTGCGGGTTCCGCATGAGTGAAAGTCATGAAATAGTGCAATAAATTCAATTGTTTGGTATTTCACAAAAAATACCATCGATAACTCATTTGCATGTTGGCGTGTTCGGCATCCCCGACTAAAACATGATTGAAAGGCACAAATTCATGCGAGCTATTTTTGTCGATGCCAGTGAGACCCTCGCCGATGTGATGGAACGGCGCTCCGGCACGCTCAGTGCCAGCATCAAGGTGAACCGCCAGCCTTCGATTACGCCTGACGAACTGCCGGCCCTGCTGGCCGATGCGGAAATCGCCATTATTGACCACACTTCTTTTCCGACCGCGCATGCAAAGCGGTGCCCATTCCTCAAGCATGTGATTTTCCTAGGTACTGGCGCGCGCAGCTACATGAATCCCGAGGAACTCGCCAAAATGGGCATCTCGGTTGATATCATCAAGAATTATGGCGACACGGCGGTGGCCGAGTTTGCCATTTCCCTGATGTGGGCCGCCGCAAAGAGCCTGACCCCGATGGATCGCGCGGTGCGCACCGGAAACTGGCTGCGCACCGATGGCTTGCAGTTGACTGGGAAAAACCTCGGTTTGGTCGGATTTGGTGGTATTGCTGGCGAAGTTGCTCGTATTGCGGTTGGCGCTGGAATGAAAGTGCTGGCCTGGAACCGCAGCGAAAAAGCCTTTCCCGGCGTCAGTTTCACCGATCTGGACAGGGTGCTGGCGGAAAGTCATGTGTTGTCGATGCACCTTCTGCTCAATGACGAGACACGTGGCTTTCTCTCGCGCGAACGCATTGCAGCGATGCGCAAGGGCGCCATCCTCATCAACACGGCGCGTGGCGCTCTCGTTGATGAAGTCGCTATGATCGAAGCGCTGAAATCCGGGCAGATCGCACATGCCGGACTGGACGTATTTGAGGTCGAGCCGCTTCCCGCTGATCACCCGTTGATCGGTCTCCCGAACGTGACCCTGACCGCGCATTCGGCTTTCCGCACCATTGAAGCGAGCGAAAACCTGATCGATGCCGCGCTGGCGCATTACGGGCGGCTGACCAAAACAAAATGACTCGCAGTCGGACCTTGCCGCCCCTCCTGGCACTCCGCGCCTTTGAAAGCGCGGCGCGGCATCTCAGCTTCAGCAAGGCAGCGGAAGAGCTCTGCGTGACGCAGAGCGCGGTCAGCCGGCATATCAAGAATCTCGAAGATACCTTCCAGTGCGAGCTGTTTCTCCGTCGAGGACGCGCCGTAATTCTCTCCGCCGAAGGCAAGCTGCTGTACGAACGAATTTCGATCGGTTTCAGCTTGATCGAGGAAGGCAGCAAACAGCTGCTAAACAACCGCAATGACAGCGTACTGCGTTTGAATGTTCTGCCGACACTGGGCATGCGCTGGCTGGCGCCACGGCTGCATCGGTTTTCGCAATATTACTCCGAGGCGGAAATTCACCTGATTTCCTCAATTGAACCGGTCAACTTCAACGACAATCAGGTGGATGTCGCGATCCGTGTGGGGCAATGGGGCGGCGGTGGTCAGGCATCGAACAAGACCAAAGGCAACAAAAGCCAGGCCACCGGTAAGCTGGCGAAGATCGACCTGGAAATGCTGGCGGATATCGAGGGTGTCGAGGGCCAGAGGCTATTCACCGATACCCTGGTAGCCGTGTGCAATCCGCGGCTGCTGACACCGCCCAGCCGCCCGGAAGACATAGCCAAGCATCCCCTGATATCGACGTTGACGCGGGCAAGTGCATGGAGCGACTGGTGCAGGATCGGCGGGCTGCCGCCGATCATCTCGCGCAAGAAACTGTCCTTCGGGCATTTCTTCATGTCGCTTCAGGCCGCCCTGGAAGGCAAAGGCATTGCCGTGTTACCCGAGGTGCTGATCGAGCAGGAGCTCGCGCTGGGCAATCTGCAGAGTCTGTTCCACAAGGCGGAGAGTGCTGGCGAATACTATCTGCTCTACAGGAAGCGTGAAGCGGAGACGAAAAAGATTCGTCTGTTCCGGCAATGGCTGACAGAGGAAGCAGAGCAATATTGCCGCAGCATCGGCGCATGACCTTGATGCACTCATAGGCTGAGAATGCAAGCATTTCAACGTGAGTTGTGTGCTGCATTTTGCGGCGTAATGAGGCTTATTTCCGCAAATCAGCAGGTATGAGTTTGACTCATAGTTGTGGTCACAAAACTGACTTGTCGAAGCCGTACAAAATCCAAAAACTAACGAGCAGCAGTCGAGTTGCGGAAAGCAGTTCGGCGCAGGCTAAACAAACTGCGATAATGAAAGCGGGGTTCAGGAATGCGCACGGTATTTTCCAAGATTGCGAAGGCGGGCTATCGCGCCGCTGCTGCTTCGGTTGCCGCCACCGCGATTGGCTTCACGCTGCTCGCGCCGCATGCCGCGCTTGCGGATCCGTCGCAGGCCATCATCGAAGCCGCGCGCAAGGAAGCTGCCCAAGGAAAATTCATCAACATGGTGAGTTCACCTAAGGGCGAAGGCGCGCAGAAGGCGCTGATGGCGGCCTTTCAGAAACGCTTCAATCTCCGTTTCGACTGGGAATGGCTGCCCCTGACATCGGCGGTGGCCGGTCCGCGTGTCGTCGAGCAGGCCAAGGCCAGGGTGCCACTGCCATCGGTGATCGGCGGTTTCAGTTACGCCACGTATGAAAACATGATCGTCAAGAACGGTCTCGACGTGAAAGTCGACTGGGTTGGCGAATTCTCCACCTTGCTCCCGGCGATCAAGGCTGCGTCCAAGGATGGCGTCCTGGAGAAATACCAAGGCCGCATGCTGCGCCAGTGGGATGTGAAATACGTTATGGTCTTTAACACCGAACAGGTGAAGGCCAAGGATGCGCCCCGCAGTCTGCAGGAACTGACCGAGCCGAAGTGGCGTGGCCGCTTTGCCATGTCGAACCGCGCCACCCCACCGCTCGATATCATGGCCATTGAACTGGGCTTGGACAACGCACTCGACCTGACGAAGAAACTGCTGGCGAATCAGCCCCGTTTCAAGGCCGGCCCGCCGGCCGTCGTCGGCGCCATTGCGACTGGTGAGGTGCCGGTGGGTGTGGGTGGATACACGGCGCTGGCGGATGCCCAGAAAAAGATGGGCGCTCCGATCGACTGG
>VFQP010000739.1_pt1 | contig 54392 bp, 48 predicted proteins | sample 3512351 | NCBI WGS metagenome assembly VFQP01 (sample SAMN10412372, study PRJNA504923) | tailings metagenome | isolation source: Relicate 1 Philex TSF1 revegetated site | place: Philippines: Tuba, Benguet | collected 2017-08-29 | reverse complement strand
AAAAATTACACGCAGTCGAAGAAGCGTAGAGGATACGCCAGGGAAGCGTGTGTGCACTACCGGAAGCAGCTTAACATCCTGCCAGCCTGTAGTGCTTTTTGCAATCGCATCCTATAAAAAGCGTCGCAAATTGCGCAGCGAATTTGCGGGTGGGAAGCGCGTCAGCGATCGTCTTACGCAGCTTAACCGCGACTTTAGTCCGCGCCATTTAGAAAGAACTCCCGGGAGATTACCCCATCAATTATTCAACAGAAGTCGCCATGTCACTAAGTTTTACCCGGTCTCCCTCTGGAACGCTAGCCTGACTATTTCCCGAAGGGACTTTAAAATAGTATAGTCCAAACCGTAAAGCAGCCTTTTCACCGCGCTGGACTTTTAAACTTTCCAACCATTAAGCCTTTAAACCACCATCCCACAAGAATTAACCTTGATCTATTTAAAGTAGTTCATTATGGAAAATAATATTCCGATAGGGTCGTTTTAAGGTATTGTGCTGCGTTTTTGTAGTGCATATACGACAGCTATTTTCGTAAAATGATCTACACGCGGAGAATTTATGGAAATGTAGCTTTGAACAGCAAATCGCAAGAATCCATAACCGACTAATATCCCCATTATGAAAAAATGGCGTCAACTCTTCCAATCCTTTTTCACACGGCATATTGCCGCTCCGGAACCTGTTGTTGCAGTGCCTGCAAAGAAAGAATTCACTCCCGATCTTCAGATGAATCGCTTCACTGCGTTGAAGTCTTTAAAGGCTGCTAAAACTCAGGAACCCTTTTTTCTAAGCAATTCAACCGGACATCCGGACGTTATGGATGAGTTACGTATGGAAGGCTGGATCATAGAACTCAGGGTTGATGCCAAAGGCAAGCTTGGCTATGCGATCTGCGTTGACCGCACCAATTTATTATCCTGATTCAATTCTTTTATCTACTATAAAAAAACCCCTTCCGTCGCTGACGAAAGGGGTAAAATGTTTGAAGCATCCATTTCTGGAACCATTTATACGAAAATAATAAAAGGAGCGCAGCCTCTTTATCCTGATTAACCCGGAAATTCATTACTGGTCTATACGCTTATTGCATTCCTAGGCGGGCTCCCATAATTCGATTTTGTTTCCTTCTATATCCATGATATGTACAAACTTTCCGTAGTCATAGGTAGCAATGTCATCCAGGATCGTCACACCTTCTTTTTTTAATTCTTCCACCAGCGCTTCTATGTTTTCTACCCGATAGTTGATCATAAAGTCTTTGGCAGACGGATCAAAGTATTTGGTTTTATCGGAGAACGGGTTCCAGGCAGTTGCGCCTTTCTTTTCCGGGTCTGCATCTTCGCGCCATTCGAACGTTGCGCCATATGCCCCTGCATCGATGCCAAGATGATCTTTGTACCATTGTCTGATTTTTTCCGGATCCTGCGCCTTGAAGAATACGCCTCCGATACCTGTTACCTTTTTCATTTTTCTGTTTTGATGAGTTGACTTATCACCAATTTACAGCTAAATCATGAAGACTATGCCAGGATTATCGAAGTTTCATTGGCAGAGTAAAATCTCTTTTGATCTTCGGCCGTTCCCGTCTTGCCGCATTACCGGTTGATTTCTTGCCGGTAAGGCGGCAAGACAGAAAGCTGAACAGTTTGCGTGGGTTTGTACTCCCTGATCATTGGGCTTACGGCGTATCCCACCAGATTTCTCCATTGAATTTTTCACCAAGTGTTACCGGTTGGCCAATCATTGGTATTACAAGTGGAACGCCTGATTCTTTTGCTTTTTCAGAAACCCTTTGTGCCGGCTCATTCCAGGGATGATTAGCCAACGCGAACTTCGCCCAGTGAACCGGCATCAGCATTTTTGCCTTAAGCTCTGTTGCAACCTGCACCGTTTCTTCTGGCAGCAGGTGTATATCATGCCATGCGAGATTATACTGGCCACATTCAAGCAATACAATATCAAAGCCGCCGGTCTTTTCACCGATCATTTTGAAGTGCGGCCCATAACCGGAATCTCCGCCAATGTAAATTCTATCATCGAACAACTCCAATACAAACGAAGACCATAAGGATTCATTTTGTATAAGACCACGGCTCGAAAAATGCCGGGCCGGAGTTGCCATCAGAGAGATGCCTCGCTGCAATACTTCCTTTTCCCACCAATCCATTTCGGTTATACCGGCAGCCGTAGATGTTTCCGGTAAATATTTTCCTGCACCAATGGACGTATACACATGTTTTACACGGGGCAATAAAGATCTCAGCGTCTTCCGGTCAAGGTGATCATAATGATTATGCGTGATCACCAGGTAATCAATATCCGGCATATCATCCGCTGTATATACATTTGAACCTTTAAATGCTTTTACAAAACCCGGTACGGGTGACGCGTAGTTACTGAACACAGGATCAACGAGGATCTTTATGCCTTTGCAGATGATGAGGTAACTCGAATGTCCAAACCAGATGATCGATGGCTGATCACTATCAAAAGATCGCAGGTCCGTTTTCACAGAAGGAAGCGCATGCGACGGCACTACTGAAGCGGGTCTTCTGAACCGCTCTACCAATACCTTCGACATACTATTACCTTTCGTTAATGTTGTTGTCGGAATAAGATTATGAAACCTGCCTTTCTTATAATGATCCGATTCCTGTGGGATACGCCATTTACTCTTCATGCTGTAAAATTCGGAAATCTATCCATGATTTTACCGGTGCAAATCTGCCACCAACCGATAATTTTACTGCTCTTTGACCCGCACCCAGGGAACGCCGGCAAAAGCTTCAGCTCTGCCGGCACAATCATCCTTCAACAAGACCAGTTCGAAAGAATCTCCTTTACTTACAATTTTGAAATATCCTTCAGACTCCAATGTGCACGGACTCTTTCCATCTATTTTCTTCAACATAAGCGTATCTCCATTTAAACGGTACATCATCGTCTCAATAACATGAACGCCATTACCCTTCAGCAACACCGTATCCTTACGAAAATCAAACACACAATCAAAAGGTTCCGGCACTTTCGCCATACCTTTCCATTTCGTATTCTCCAATTGCGCTGACGCTGCCAACGCCAACGCAAAAACTACCACCAAAAGAAAAAACGTCTTCATAAAAATCAGTTTGATTAACCTCATCTGACGCAGCAACCCAAAAAATGTTTCACCATTCCCAAAACATCTGACACAAAACACATATCGTTTCATAAACGACCTATTCGCAACCATCCGTGGTCATTCGTGCTCCATTCGCGTTTATTCAAATTATTGAATTACTTTTGCCTCCGAAATGCAACGCATAGCTGCCTTCATATTGATCCTTGCTTTTCTTGGTCAAACATTTAACCAGGGATTTTCCTATGTGGGCTATATTATCAACAAAGCAGAATACCTCCGCAATTGCGAGAATAAATACAAGCCAATGCTGCATTGTGAGGGTAAATGCCAGTTGATGAAAAAGATAGAGGCTCAGCGTAAAAAAGAAGAGCAACAGGCCCCGGAATTAAAGCTCGCAGCCAAATCAGAAGTCATTTCATCCAGGTCATCTTTCCTGATCAATCCCCAGAACATCACTACTGAGATCTCAAGAGAATATTTTACTGAAAATACAGGCACACCTGTTGACAGATCGTCTTCATTCTTTCATCCTCCCAATTGCTAAGGCCCATTCTTAGTATCGTTACAATGTTTAATACTTATGGCCGGTAAACATTCCGGTGGTGGAAGTATTTGAGCACGTCGTCTATTATTATCATCAAAGTCAACACAATGGTACGTCCATTTCATTGGTACGATCCCATGCTGACAAGGAGAATGCGCGTATTACTTACTGCGCTCATATGGATAGCCTGGCTGACCATTCTCCTTTTACAGCATGAGAACGTTATCCGCTTTTTATTAGCGGTTAAACGCTATATGTAAACAAGAGGCAGAGGAATTAGAGGCAAAGGAGGCCCTCCGCCCGCCGAAGCTCCACCTTCGCTAACCTTTATCAAAAAAAGGTTAGCGAAGGTGGAGAAGGAACCCTATTGCCCAAACCCGAAACAATAACCAATAACAACTTTAACATGAAAAAATTTCAACAAATATTACTGCTTTGCATCAGCAGCAGTATGCTGTTCGCTACCTGCAAAAAAGAAAAAATAGAACAGCCTAACAATGAACTTGTATCAGCTACAGTGGAATTTGACAATATTGTCGGTGGGCAAAATCTACTTTTAAACACTGTCAACTATACCAATACCACAGGAGAACAATTCAACATTTCATTGTTGCAGTACTATATCAGCAATATACAACTTCGCAAAACGGATGGATCGGCGTATACGGTTAATCAGGACAGTAGCTATTTTCTTATCAAGGAAAATGATCAGTTGACCCGATTTGCAAGATTTAAAGTTCCATCAGGAGATTATGATCAATTAAGCTTTGTGATTGGCGTTGACAGTCTCAGAAGCACAATGGATATCAGTAAAAGAACAGGAGTTCTTGATCCGGCCGGTGGTCATGACGAGGGGATGTACTGGGGATGGAACAGCGGCTATATCTTCTTTAAGATGGAAGGTATATCTCCGGCAGCGCCTGTTGATCCGAGCGGACAAAGAAAATTCCGTTATCATATCGGCGGTTTTGGAGGCTATTCAGCCCCAACGATCAACAACATCAAAAAAGTAACAATTGATCTGAAAGCATCCGGAATAATGCAGGCGAGAGCTGGCAGAACACCGAACATCCATCTGATGGCAGATATCCTGAAAGTTTTCAACGGTTCGACCGCTCTGAGCATCGCCGCAAATCCTACAGTGATGTTCAGCGATTACAGCACCAAAGTATCTGCCAATTATTCATCGATATTTTATCATGATCATACAGAAAACTAAACCCGCTTATGAACAAACGATTTATCGCATTTGCTGCAGGTTTTATCGTGCTGATCTCCTGCAGTAAAGATATCATGGATCATTTTAAGGGCTTTCAGCAACCTGCAAATTTTCCTGCGCCGGTTTACCGGTTGAGCGACAATCCTGTTACAGAAGATGGTTTCATCCTGGGTCGTAAACTTTTTTACGAACCCAGGTTTTCCCGGAACAATACAGTTTCCTGTGGCAGTTGTCATATCCAATCATCCGCATTCACCCAACATGGACATGATGTGAGCCATGGCATCGATGATCGTCTTGGAAGCCGCAACTCGCAAGCTATCATGAACCTGGCATGGTCACCCGATTTCTTCTGGGACGGTGGTGTATTTGATCTCGATCTTCAACCAATCGTGCCGATCACCAACCATGTTGAAATGGATGAAACAGTAGAAAACGTCCTGGTTAAACTGCGGCAGCACCCTGAATATCCGTCATTGTTCAAAAAAGCTTTTGGATCAGAAGAGATCACCACTGCGAGAACAATGAAAGCGCTTTCTCAATTTATGATCATGTGCGTAAGCAGTGAATCAAAATATGACAGTGTAAAAAAAGGTATTGTAACTTTTACCAATGAGGAAGAAAAAGGCTATTCTGTATTCCGGCAAAAATGCAGCAGCTGTCATAAAGAACCGTTGTTCACGGATCATTCATTCCGTAACAACGGTATTCCGGTCGGCCCCAACAATGACGAGGGAAGATATCTCGTAACACTGAACGAAGCAGATAGATACAAATTCAAAGTTCCCAGTTTACGCAACCTTGAATTCACTGCACCCTATATGCATGACGGACGCTTTCTGAATCTTGATGCAGTATTGGATCACTACAACAGCGGAATACAACAAACACCTAATCTCGATCCGTTGCTAGCAAATGGAATAAAACTGGAGACCGATGAACGAAAACAGCTGCTTTCTTTTCTGAGAACATTAAGCGACCGGAAATTTATCACCAATCGTTTACTTGCCGAACAATAGCATTCATCAAAACAAAACAATGAAACATTTTCTTAAAACATCCATAGCAGTCTGTGTACTGTTCTTGCTGATCGCATGCGGAAACAAGAACAGGACACAGAATAATACCAACTCTTCCGGGCATGAGGGCCATACTATGCCTCCGCAGGCAGGTAATTACTGCGACAGCGTAAATGCCGGACTTATAGATCCCGATACATTAAAAGGAAGTCCGGTCCGCACAGCCATGTCCACGATCAATGGCACACATATTCATATTGAATACGGCTCACCCGGCGTAAAAGACCGGATCATCTGGGGTGGACTTGTGGCATACGATAAGGTCTGGGCAACCGGGGCGCACAATGCAACATCGATCCAGTTCAGCAAACCAGTTGAGATCAATGGTAAAACAATCCCAAAAGGGACGTACGGACTCTTTACCATTCCAGGCAAAACAAACTGGCAGGTAATCATTAACAGCCGGGTTGAACAACATCTGGCTGATGACTATTCCGCAACGGAAGATATCGTCCGCGTCGGTGTTGAACCAAGGCAAAGCTCCATGACCCAGCGACTTACTTATTCCGTAAGGCCTTCAGGCAATGGTGGCGGTGAAATAAGTATGAAATGGGAAAAATTGGAGATCATTCTTCCCTTTAAAACCATCACACCATGAAAAATATCTGTATCATCCTGATGCTGCTTTGCTCAACATCCGCATTCGCCTGCGATATATGCGGTGCCGGATCAGGTGGTTCATATCTTGGCATCATGCCCTCCTTCCGGAAAAAGTTCTTTGGCATGCGTTATCAATATAACAGTCTTCGTCATCACCTTGGACCAAACGGCAGTATCAATTATCTCACCACTACGGAAACATACAATACGGTGGAAGCCTGGGGTGCTGTGAATATCGGTAACAGATTCCGGGTTACAGCTTTTGTGCCGTATAATTTTATCCAGCGGGTAAACCAACAGGAGAAGACAAATGACCAGGGGATAGGAGATATCACCGTTATCGGATACTATCAATTGCTGAATAGAACCAACGACCAGGATAAGCTCTACCATTCCTTATGGATTGGCGCCGGCGTAAAACTTCCTTCGGGCAAATACAATCCTGAAGATAAGAATGTGCTGCAGGCATCTCAGAATACATTTCAACTTGGAACAGGAAGTGTTGACTTTTCCCTTCATGCAATGTATGATCTTTCTTATCGCCAAACCGGACTGAACCTGAATATTGGATACAAAATGAACACAGCAAACCAATACGAGTACAAGTATGGCAATAAATTTACGGCGAATGCGCTTGTTTATCACCGGCTGGTTCTTTCAGATCGATTCACAATCGCTCCCAATGCAGGTACAATGATCGAAACGGCTGCAAAAGATAGGAAGACAAAGGATATTCAGTCATGGGAAACAGGTGGGTATGCACTATTGGGTACGTTCGGCATTGAAGCATCTACGGGCAGTATCAGCATTGGTGCAAACTTTCAAACACCGATTCAACAGGATCTTGGGGAAGGAAAGTTGAAAGGAAGAAACCGGGTTATGGTACATATGGGGCTTTCATTTTAAGCGTTCTTCTGCCCATAAAAAACATTGGTAGAGGGTTCTCGCAAACGCTGCAAAGGCAACGGCAAACGACTCCCTTCCGTCTTCCCGCCTTACCGTAAAAAAATTAAACCGGCGGGAAGACGGAAAGGAGTCGTTTAAAACTGGTATTGCTGTCCTATGAAGAACAGACCTGTGTCAGCGTAGTACCTTTCTATTATCTTCGATGTTATGATCAAGCATAAGCGAATATGGATCGACGCTTATGGTCACTGGTTTTCTATCCGTTACAAAGCGGATTATATTTTTCTCCGTATTAAAAAAATGCTTGCTGATATAGAGAGGTGTCGTTTTTGCCGACCATCGTGCAGGTATTCCATCAAAAGCAGCGATATAAAGGCTATCGTTAACCGGTATTGGTTTTGAAGAACGATAGGAACCGTCCATCTTTTTTACAGAGATCTCGCATTCAACTTCAAATTTCCCATTGGGCAACGGTTGCATAGTGGTCCGCCCTACAGAGAGATCCCAGGTGATACGTTTACTGAAAAGATCATCTACCTGTCTGGCATCTCCCTCTGAAACGTCCTTTAAAAGTATTTGTTTTAAGCGCTGAACATCAGCACGGCGGCCATTCGCTGCATGTTCCTGAAGGAAGGTCCGCAATGCAGTATTCAGGCTTTGCTCTCCACGCTGATCCTGTATGGCATACAACCCGATCCCCCCTTTCTGATAGTATACAAATGGTTGTCCTGATACAGTATCCATTACCTGTTCATCTTCAGTAAAAGATCGATATACAAAATATAAACGGCAATCATTTTCAAGATACTTTTGCAGATGCATTTTACCGAAACGTTTTTCGATCACCATATTCTCGGTATACTTTGCCAGAGACTCTGTAAGCACTTTATTACCTGGCCTCATCGATGGCAGTAGCTTTGTTCCCCACCATTGATGCGCTGTTTCATGCGCTGCTATTGCATAAGCATGATTTATTTTACTGGAGTCGCGGTAATCACTCAGATAGTTGATCCGTTCCGCATTGAACATCACGCCGGGATAGGAAGTGGCAGCGCCACCATACTGCGGTATTTCAGCCAGCGTAAGAGAAGGAAAGGGATACTTGCCGAAGTTTTTATTGCCATAATCCAACGCATCTTTCATTCCCTGTAACATAGCCGGCATGTTCGCCTCATGACCGGGATGATAATAAAGCTGCAACAAGACGCTATCATACATTTTTGTTTTCACCTGATACCGGGCAGAACTCAATGCAAACATAAAGGGGATTGGTTGTGAAGAACGGTAATGAAAATAATTCCTGTTATCCGCCATCCATTTTTTATCCAGTGAACCAACGGTTATCGCTTCCTGGTCCTTGCTGGTAGAAATAGTCGCTTCATAATTCACCAGGTGATACAATGTATCAGCAGGTAAAGCAGTGGCCAGTTCAGGCAGATCATTTTCTCTTCGAAGCATTTTATCATCGCTTTCAAATCTGTCGTTGTAACCGAAATAAGGCAGAAATTTCTCCAACTCTACGTAGGTTCCGTTATCGGAAACATTGTTCTCCACATCAAAACGGGTAAAACCGGAACGGACAATATTCAGCGAAAAGGAAATAGTGAATGTATCTCCAGGTTGAAGCGGCTCTGCTAATGCGTATTCGTACTGGCCAAATGATCTGTCATGTTGAATAAGCTTCGCTCCGGGAATGGTGATACTTGCCAATGTAATGGAAGGATCTGTTCCCAACCAAACCGATCTTATAAAAGAGTCTGATTCATTTTTTAACTGGTAAACACCTTTAACGGTATAACGCTGTTCAGCAGGGTAGAGGTCAATATCCGTTTTGATGGATATGATCACTGGTTGTACAGACAAAGTTTTGCTTTTATACTTCTTTTCATAGCTGATTTGCCATTGCCTGTAATCCTGCCTGTTTTTATAATTGCCAATATCGTTGGTCTGATGATAGATCCAACCGCCAGATACAGCCCAGATGATCAAGCCCGCAAACAAAAACGATACTGTACGTACATCAATCTGCTTTCTCCATTGCAAGAGCCGTTGCTTAAAGCCTGTCGATCTTGTATTCTGCCATAGACCAATGCTGATCACAGACAACACTATCGCAAATCCCGACCAGTAAAGCATATACCAATTGAACCATCCTTTATTACTGCCGACACCGTTCATGGCAGTGTAGAACAATTCAGGAACGGAAGCAAAACGCAGCAGATAATGTTCAATTCCCAATCTTAGACTAAAAATCACCAATGCCGCTATCAGCACTGCTATAAGAATACCCAGATATTTATTGGTAATAAGCGTTACAATAAAAAGCATCAGCACAGCAAACAACAGCAACGGAAAACCGCAATAATAATAGAGTTGGAGATATCGCAGGACATCAGGCTCATAATATCCGCTTACAGACTGCATCGCGATAGCGATCCCAATATTAGCCGTGATCACAAATATGATCAGAATTGCAAGACATAAGATCTTTGCAGCCCACTGAGTGACATTTTTCACCGGCGAAGAATAGATCAGCGAATGCATATTAGCCGACCGTTCCCGCCATACAAGTTCTGCCGCATAAAAGATGATCAAGACAAGAGCAGGACGGATCACTGCAAACTGTTCAATGATTATGCTCGCATCCGGATAAGAACGGATACTGTAAATACCTCCGAATAATGAATCTTTTAATTCCACCGCATACATGAACACCCATACGATCATCATCACCATAAACGGAATATGTTTGAACAATGCCGCTGTTTCCAATCTCCATTGGGAAATAAATGCTCTCACGAGATAGGACAAACCAGAGACAGAAACATTGACAGATTTATAAGCAACTGGACTCACAGCTTCAGGACTTTTACTTTTTGGCCGTCCGGCACCCTGTTGCTTCAATTCAAACCTGAGAGATCTGAAGGTGATCAACAGTACAAATAAACAAACAGTGATCCACACCAGCCGGTTGATCAGGAAGTTTCCTTTCAGCATCAACAGCATACTATTCTTCTGCTGAAAAGTCCATTGCTTTGTTTCACTGAAAAATATTGACAGTCCAAACGGATCTGCTATCAATGCAAGATCTCCCGGAGCATTCAACGGATCTGAATTGGCGAGCAAAGGAGAGTTCCCCAGCATAGATCCCGCCCAGTAAAACACATACAATAAAACACCTGATGCATAGACCAACCGGATATTACTCGTCAATACGGCGGCACTGAATAAAACGGTACAACACAATAATACATTCGGAACGCCGGTTGTTGCAATTGCATACACATAGTATAACAGGTTAAAATCGCCAAGCTCAGAAGAAGGCAGCAATATAGATCCAACGAACATGCCCAATGATGTAAAGACGAGCGTCATCAGCACAGATAAAAATAATCCCGCAAAACGTGTAGTAAAATAAGCCGTTTTGCTGATGCTGGTTGTAAACAACATCGATTCAAGCCTGTAAGTTTTATCACGTAATACAACATTTGCGCAGAATAATGTACCGGAAAAGATCGTACAAAGCGAGACAAGACCAATGACGTTCATGATCACATAAGGACTGTTCTTGTAAACATCAGTTCCAAAGCCGCCACGAACAGCGATCATTCCAAGCACAAAGAACAACAGCAGCGAGATCCTGAAAACTGTCTGGGAGAAGTGATACTTCAGTTCAAAACGGAAGATGCGGCTTAACATGTCATACCTCCTTTTTGCCTGATCTGTTTACCAAATAATGCCGAGAAATACACATCTTCCAATTCCGGGTAAAAAGATTCAAAACCGTGTTCCGGTTGTTCGGATGAGATTACATGCACCTGCATTTTGCCACCGGTCAGCCGGGTAGAGATCACATCCATCTTTTGCTGATAGTCCGTCAGTGCAGATTTCGGAATGATCTTTTTCCAAACCATACCAGATAATTGCTGTGTAAGCAAGGTCGGCTTCCCTTTGAGAATTACTTTTCCGCCAGCCATGATCGCCATTTCTGAACACAGATCATGTACATCTTCTACGATATGTGTTGAAAGAAGCACTACTATGTTTTCACCGATCTCGCTCAGCAGATCATGAAAACGGTTTCTTTCCAGCGGATCAAGACCAGCTGTTGGTTCATCTACGATGATCAGTTTCGGATCACCCAGCAAGGCCTGCGCGATACCAAACCGCTGACGCATTCCTCCTGAAAATGTACTGACCGCCCTTTTCCTGTCTTCATACAGATTTGTCTGCTGCAATAATGCCAGCACCTGTTCTTTTCGTTGCTTCTTATCCAGCACGCCTTTCAGTACAGCCAGATGATCGAGCAGCCCGATGGCTGAAACACGGGGATACACGCCAAAGTCCTGCGGAAGATAACCAAGCTGCATTCTTAATTGCTCCGGATGACGCAGAATATTCACACCGGAAAAGCTGAGCTCGCCGCTATCCGGCTGTTGCAGGGTGGCCAGCGTGCGCATCAGGGAAGATTTGCCGGCGCCGTTCGGACCAAGCAGGCCAAACATTCCATTAGAGATCGTAAGAGAAACATTATCCAGCGCTTTTACGCCATTCTTATACGTTTTACAGAGATCCTTGATTTCGAGTGTTAGCATTGATGTTGCTTTTGATTTCAGCGCCAAAATAGAGCGATTGACAGCCCATATGAACTAATAGTGGGAAACAGCCTCACGGCGCTGATAAACGACCTGAAACGCCTGAAAATGGTGAGCTTTGATCTTACGTCATCAAAAGCGATCCGTTGATCATTCTGATTTTGAGAAAAACAGGGATTGTCCGTTTTTTACGGCTATGCAATATTTAAAGGGAAGAAGGGTATTGGAGAAACTGATAGGGTACAGGGACGCCTGCTTTTTCTTTGGTCTGTGGTTATGGATCAGTATTATCATGTGTATGACGGAAACCTCCGGCGACTGGTTGATCTTTGTCAAAACCTTTTCCGTGCTTTCGGTGATCATGTTACCGATGATCATCTTTGCAGCAATAAAGCCATTGATGCGAAAACTCCTAAGCAGCAAGGTATTTTTGCTTTGCTGGCTTCTTTTTTTTGGTGGCATAATACCCGCAATAAGCCTGCTGGGAAATTCATTTCAAAACGTAACAGCCCCTGGCTGGCTGTTCGGCGCCTGTGCGATCTGCGGCATCACTCTTGAACTGATACTTATTGCGAATGATTATTACCGGACACGGATCGCCCGCATCAAATGGGTAAGATCGCTTGGACTGGAAAAAGCGGTTCTTATCATCCTTGTGATCATTTCGGTGATGCTGTCTGCAATGGCCGTATCAAGTATGGATGATCCGCGTTTTCAGTCTGAACAAAGATTACTGATCGGGTTTGTCCTGGTTCCTTCACAGATCATCAAACATTTTGGAACATTCTGCAGCCTGGTCATCCAATTCCTGACGATCTATATGGCAGGCTACCTGATCTTTCTGATCAATAGCCGCCTGCTGGTTGCTATCATTTTAAAAAAATACGGACTGATCGCGTATATTCTAAGCATGCTCACCATTGTTGCAATCCTTTATCCGGTATTGTTTCAACTGATGAAAGTATTACCAGTAAACAAACTGCTCGGACCAATTTTTACCAGCAATCCATTTGCCGCCGAGAATGCGGCGGGAGCAATTGCTGTAATGGTATTGAGTCTCCCCATACTACTTTCGCAACAATGGACCCGGCAGAACAACCAGATCGTTTCACTCGAAAAAGAAAAAACACAGGCAGAGCTTGACCTGTTGAAGCAACAGATCAATCCACATTTCCTGTTCAATACATTGAATAATCTTTATTCGCTCAGTCTTCATCATTCTGAAAAAACGCCGGACAGCATTCTGCAGCTATCCGATCTGATGCGGTATGTGATCTATAAAGGAAAAGAAGAAACGGTAAGGCTGGAAGAAGAGATCCGCTACATAGAAGACTTTATGGATCTGCAGAAAATACGTTTAAAACAACCGCTCGACTTTCGCTTTGATAAAGAGATCACTGATCCGTATCTGAATATCGCTCCATTGCTGCTGATCGTTTTTATCGAAAACGCTTTTAAACACGGCATAGAGACGGCTGAGGCAACAGCCTTTTTACATCTTACTTTAAAATCCGATCAACATCGCCTCCACTTCATTTGTATAAACTCTTTTGAAAAACCAAACGACAAAGAGGAGGGGATAGGCTTGCAGAATCTCCGCAAGCGACTTGAATTACTTTATCCCGGTAAACACCTGCTGCGGACTGAAGTAAAAAATCATACTTTTAATGCTGAACTCCAAATAACACTTGCATGAGTTTGCGTTGCCTGATCGTAGACGATGAACCGTTGGCGCATAACGTCATCCTGAAATATATGGAAGACATTCCGTTCCTGGAAAAAGCCGGGCAGTGCTACCGTGCTACTGAGGCTATGGAGTTTCTTAGTCATCATACGGTGGATCTTATTTTCCTGGATATACGCATGCCCAAACTGAGCGGACTTGACCTGCTTCGCTCATTGCAGCAAAAGCCAATGGTGATCATCACTTCTGCTTATGAAGAATACGCACTCGAAAGTTTTGATCTTGATGTGTGTGATTATCTGCTCAAGCCATTCCGGTTTGACCGTTTCCTGAAAGCAGCTAATCGTGCGCTGGCGATGTATAACCTGAAGAAACAATCGGGAACAAATTTTGCACCGGCGCCACCTGCAACAGATACGGAGCCCGCGCATATCTATATAAAATCAGATAAAAAATTTATACAGATCCAGCTTGATGATATCTATTATCTCGAGAGCCTGGGCAACTATGTAAAAGTATGGGAAGAGAAAAAGTATCTCCTGACAGCAAGAACGCTTACCAGCTTTGAAGAACAGTTACCAGCAGAGCAATTTATCAGAATTCATAAGTCTTATATATTGAATAAAAGGTTTGTTCATTTCATAGAAGGGAATTTTGTTAAACTGAAAAACGGAGCGGAACTTCCGCTTGGGAAAAATTACCGCCAGGAGGTAAAGCAACTGATCACGAACATTGGAAATTCCTGAGAGGATCGTGATTTTTATCCGCTTGTTTGGCGTAAGGGTTCCCGCAGATTTACGCTGATCGAGGCCCAGATACGCAGATCAGCCTCTGATAGCAGACAAAGATCTGCGAATCTGCGCGCCATCTGCGTTCATCTGCGGAAACCCTACGCCAGACTTTTTTAAGGAGAAGCTCCGTCAAAAATAATTCCTCTCCAGATCCTCCAGCAACCCGATCTCCTTTGGCCGCCATCCCAGCAAATCCTTTGTCTGATCGCTTGATGCCAGACAATCCATCGCGGCAAAATGCGCAAACCAGGTAAAATGAGCAGCCGCCTCGTCTTTGCTTTTACTGATTACCGGAACATGTAAACCTTTCCCGATGGCTTCAGCGATCTCTTTAAAAGCGATACCTTCTTCCGCAACGGCGTGAAAGACCTTTTGATCAGGCTGCTGCTCAATGATCAGCCTGTAAAGTCTCGCAGCATCCAGCCGGTGAACAGCAGGCCATTGATTTTGCCCTTTTTCGATGTAAACGGATGCTCCTTTCTCCCTTGCCATTTCCGCGAGCATTGGCACGAATCCATGATCACCGCGGTCATGTACTGTCGGAGGAAGCCTTACCACATACACTTTACCGCCTTTTTTGTGAACCGCATCAGCCGCTTCTTCAGAGGCCGCACGCGCAACAAGGTCGGCACCGGGCGGCGTATCATCTTCTGTGATCTTTCTGCCAAAGTTCATCAACCCGATACCAGACGTGACCACCAGCGGACACTCCGGACCGGCCAGCGCTTCGCCAAGCGCTGTGATCACCTTTCGGTCTGCTTCGCAATTTTCTTTGAATTTGGAAAAATCGTGATTAAACGCTGTGTGGATCACGGCATCACAATGTGCCGCTCCGGTTTTGAGACTTTCCAGGTCATCAAGATTACACCGATGCACCTGTGCCCCGGCGGCTTTCAGCCGTTCTGCAGCTTCATCTGTACGTGCCAGCCCGGTTACGTTATGACCGGCATCCAACAAATCCTTTACTATCGCTGAGCCTACAAACCCGGATGCTCCTGTAACAAATACACGCATAAGAATTGATTTTTTATGAAAAACAAAATTGGATCAATCCCCGCGCTCAAAAGTGGTCATTTGACCATATTTTGCTTAACGATGGATTTGTGCATGCCGGATACGCGTGAGTGTTTTCAGCGAGATGCCCAGGTAAGACGCGATCATACGCAAAGGTAAACGGGAGAGAAGGTCAGGACTGTTACGAACGAATTCTTCATATTTTTCTTCAGGCGTAGCGCTCAGGGCAGTTAATATACGCTGACGGCTGCTGTAAACATTCCGGGAGATCAGTTGCTGCGCAAATGATTTTAGTGCCGGGATCTCATTCCGCAATTGTTCAAAATCACTCCGGTTCCACAAAAGCAGTTCTGTTTTTTCTACTGCGGCTATATTAAATCGCGATGGGATCTGCTGATCATAGCTCTCTGCATCAACCGTCCAGGTTTGTTCGGGCGAGAATTGAAGAATGTGGTCGTTACCATCGGCACTTGTACCAAAATGATATAGCAGGCCTTTCAAAATAAAAACCTTATGCCGGCAGATTTGTCCCTGTTGCAGCAGTAATTCATTACGGCGAAGCGTTTTCAGGATGGAGGGCGAGATGATCCTGTCGATATCGCCATCAACCACCGAGGTATTTTTGCGGAGATAGGAGATGAATAGATCGATCATAAGGGCAAAGTTAGTGTCTTGTGCGGGTGTGATCGTACATTTTTACCATCGTCTTCCAACTTCCACAACTTCCCATGCTTCCTTATCTGCAGTCTTTACCAATGTCAACTCGAATTCACCGTACTTTTTATCGCCTTTGGCAATGACGATCAGTTGCGCGTCTCCGGTTGATCCATCCGGCCCCGAAGACAAATTTATGGTACCTAAGGGTCCGACAAAGAATGAATGCGCCCCCCCCAATTCATTAATTATTTCCTGATCAGATGACAAATATGCTTTTGCTGCCGCATACGCGTCTGAGCGTGGGATCACTATCACAAGAACAAGCTGTACTATGACAACCAGGCTCAAAATACCTATGCCAATTGTCTCCAGCCAGGTTCTCTTTTTTTCCCGCTTCTTTACTTTAACTTTTTTGAACAAATACACAAGAGAGAAGCAGATAATCAAAAACCAGCCAATGTATCCGCTCTCCCAAAAGGAATAGATCTTGAGCAGCCGGACGCTAAAGTCAAAAATTATCAATAATATACCTGAAACCAAAATCGGGAAAAATTTCTTCATAACATATTCGAAGTTTCATTACAGCCACAAAATAATCCATTCAATTCAAAAGTTACAATCTGATCAATACATCTTATTTTCAACATTGATAGCGAAAACCAACAACTCCCTAAAGACAATGAAGAATGAATTTTATGTAAAACGCCTCATCAATGGCAGAGGTTATGGCGCCGGCATTGAACTTGACGCTTCGTTTGAAGACGGTACCGGCATTGACCTGCATTTTGAAAATAATATTTCTTCAAACTGGCATCCGTCTATAAGTTTTGGTGTTCATTATTTTCATGAGCATTTCACCCGGAACCGTCATCATAAGCTCCGTGTTAATGTCCTGGACTTATCGGCCCATGCAGTGGACACGTCTCACAGTCTTGTTGCTTACGTTACCATAAAATGCCTGAGCGAGATCGCATATCTCAATACGGATATCGTCGTACTGAATGAAGAAGGAGAGATCATCTTCCAGCATTAAGAACCGGTTAATTGATCGTTCGCCATTTAATAAAATCATATCTTTCCCGGACTATTTATAAATCGCTCCTGTATCTCCAAATCAAATCATCCGCATGCGGGCAAAACGCGTCATATTACCCTTAATTATAGTTACACTGTTAGCCGCTGCGCTTAACTGGTATGCGCGGAAAAAAATGCCTGATAGCTACGCGCGTCAATTATCATATAATGCCCTTTACCTGGATAAAGATGTGCTTCACATAAAAAAAGCAGAAAGCAATGCAGAACAACTGATGATCCATTTGGATGGCGACATAAGCAATATTTCATCCAACATAACCAGGCAACATTTTGCCGATAGTTCCACACTTGTATTCAAAGCCAATGATGCCGGAAATCAGTTCTGGATAAAACAGGATGGACGAATTGACACGATCCGTTTCTCCATAACTTTTACAGGAACTAATTCCTACAAAGCCGCAGGAAACAATATAACAGACAATTTCGAACTGAATAGCCAGGATCTTATATTTTCAAACGCCACGCTTTCTTCACACCGAGATTGGGCTTTCGGATTTACGCAGCAAAACGCTGCTCAGGAGAAAGAAGCGATACGCACTTATCTACGCGACAGTATAGGCGTTGCGGACACTGATCCCGGAACAGAAAAACTACGGAAGATCTTTGCACACCTGATGCCGATCGCTCAGCCTAATCTTGGCATTCCGGCGGACTCACTGGCTGGCAAAACTCCACTCGAATTGATCCGTCTATTAAAAACAGGGAATATAAAAGTCTGGTGTGGCAATCTTTCCATGATACTGGGAGCAATGACGAATGCGGCAGGCCTTTCAACGCGTCTGATCTCTACAGAAGGCAGCGGATCGTTCTCATATCCTGTGCACGCATTCAACGAAGTATACCTCCCGGAATATGGCGGCTGGAGCTATACGGATCTTACAAATGGCGTTGCCTATATAGAAACACGCAGCAAACCGCTGAATACAATCCAACTGAACCATATACTGAGATCAGGCATCAATACGGATAATGTGCATGCAGTGACAATAAGAGATTCCGTGCGCAGCATTAGTATCGATAGTCTTGCACCTGTTTTCAAAAGCTATTTGGCTGCTCCACAAAGATTCCGTTTTTATTATCCGCAATATCTTGAAGAACAGCACCAGTCTTCACCAGGAAGTCGGATCAAAAAATTAATACGTCCAACATTCAACTACGCCTTTTACAGCGAAGATGGAGAATATGGATCGGGGAGTTTCTGGTTGCGGGCTATCAGTGGATACCTGCTGATTGGAGCAGTGTTCACTGGCCTATTTTTTTTTGGAATAATAATGGGAGGGCTGGGTAAAGCAAAAGCAAAGAATGATGCCTGAAATGCTGCGGATTGATTATTTTCATTGACCCAAAAACGAATGCCATGAACAATAAAAACAACGAAAGAGTTTACCGGATGTCTTTCGCCAGCGTGTACCCACACTACATTCAAAAAGCAGAGAAAAAAGGACGGACCAAAGAAGAGGTAGACAAGATCATCCAATGGCTGACCGGTTATAACGCAAAATCATTACAGAAGCATATTGATAATAAAACCGATTTTGAAAACTTCTTTGCACAGGCAAAACTGAACCCGAATGTTTCAAAGATCACTGGTGTGATCTGTGGCTACAGGGTAGAGGATATAGAAGATAAACTGATACAGCAGGTTCGCTATCTCGACAAACTGATCGATGAGTTAGCTAAGGGCAAGGCAATGGAAAAGATCCTGAGGCCATAAGAAAAGCATCATCACCTCAACTGAATGATTGCCGGAATTCAAGTGGTGACATATCCGTTTTCTTTTTGAATAAGGTACTGAATGATTGTGCATGCTCAAAACCTAGCTCATACGCGATCTCACTCACCGGCAAACTGGTTGTGGAAAGTTTCTCCTTCGCCTTTTCGATCAGTTTTTCATGAATATGCTGTTGCGTATTCTGACCTGTATGAATACGCAACAGATCACTCAGATAGTTAGGGGAAAGATTCATCTGCTGCGCAAGATGCTGCACCGTAAGCAATCCCTTCGGAGAATTCCCCTCAGCTTTAAAATAATCATCCAATAGCTGTTCAAATTTCACCAGCAGGTGATGATTGTTATTCTTCCGTGTGATAAACTGACGCTCATAAAAACGGTTGGAATAATTAAGCAATGATTCAATATGCGCCTGGATGATCCCCTGTGTGTGCTTATCAATGTGTGCGCATTCCTTATCAATCCTTTTAAGAATGGTGATCAGATCATCTTCCTCTTCAGCAGAGAGGTGCAGGGCTTCATTCACTGCATAGGAGAAAAAGCCGTAGTTCCCAATGGCTGCCGCCAGCGAATGATTCAACAAAAAATCCGGGTGAAAGATCAGGAGATAACCGGAGCCGCATTCCATGTTCTGAACATCGAGAGACTGTACCTGGTTAGGCGCCGTAAAACTTAGTACACCTTTATCATAATCGTAGTGTTGTTGCCCGTAACGGATCTTACCCTTTGCATCCCTCTTCAACGCAACACAATAAAACCGGTTTACAAAACCTTTCCAGACTTCATCTTCCAGGAAAATGCTTTCAGCCAGATCAATAACGCTTACAAGCGGATGACGCGGCTCCGGTAAAGAAAGCAACCGGTGAAATTCTGAAACGGATTTAATGGAATTCATAACACATTATTTTAGATATCAAACCAACAGCGTTGATGTTAAAGAAATATCGTCATTTCTAATTTAACCCGATTTGCTAGTCACAATCGAAGGCAAAATTTAAAAATCGGAAGCCCCCAAAAGCAGGATATGATTTTTTCCGGGAGGAAATGATCAAGAGTATTATAATTTTTAGTTTTTACTTTTGAATTTTTAATTCTGCCAACAACGAGCAAGTTGTGTTATTTAGTCGATAAGTCCCATACTGAACTCATCATAAGGCTTGCCGGTATCAGTGCCCAAAGGTATGATACTTTCCAGCTTTGCCAGATCCGCTTTATCAAGGTGAACACCAGTGGCGGCAATATTCTGCTCCAGGTATTTTCTGCGCTTGGTTCCGGGAATGGGTAAGATCTGTTTACTAATGATCCAGGCTATGGCGAGCTGTGAAGAAGTAATATTTTTTTCCGCAGCCATTGCTCCTATCGCTTTAACCAGTTCGATATTCTTGTAAAAATGTGGTTCCTGGAACCGGGGGATCGCCCTTCTGAAATCATTCTCCGGCAGATCATCAATGCTTCGGATCTGACCGGATAGAAAACCGCGACCTAAGGGAGAATACGCTACAAATCCTATTCCGAGATCATTCAGTATTTGCAATACTCCGCGTTCTTCCACCGTTCGTTCGAACAATGAGTATTCGCTTTGAACAGCTGTGATCGGATGAATAGCGTGCGCCCTTTTTACCGTCTCTGAAGAAACTTCAGATAAACCAAGGTATCCAACTTTTCCTTCTTTCACAAGATCACTCATAGCTGCAACCGTTTCTTCTATTGGTGTATTCTTATCGAGCCGGTGCATGTAATACAGATCAATGTAATCCGTATGGAGATTTTTCAGCGAGCGTTCCACTGCCTTTTTTACATATTCTCTTCGGCCATTGATCGCCCAGGTAACTTTATTGTTATCGTCTATTTCCCATCCGAACTTTGTGGCGATGATGTATTTGCCTCGGTTTCCGTTTATTGCTTTTGCAATCAGCTGCTCATTCTTTAGCGGGCCATAAAGGTCGGCTGTGTCCAAAAAATTACCACCTAATTCAAGTGAGCGGTGAATGGTAGCGATCGCTTCATTTTCGTCTGCCGGGCCATACATATTACCTTCCTCAAAACCGGTCATGCCCATACAACCCAAACCGATTATGGGTACTTCCAATCCCTGGTTGCCTAACTTCATTTTTGCCAATTCCATATGTGTTGATTTTTAAGAACTCAAAGATCATCAGGAATCGGTTGGTGAACGTATGCAAATCCCTGAACCTTGTATGCAAATCACGGGGAAAACTTACACATTAAGGGTTATTAGACTTCAATGACATTTAATGACAAAAAAACTTTGTCATTCCGGCCGGGCAATGCCATTAAATTAAGGAAATACTATGTTTACACTCGCGTAGGGTCCCGCAGATTTACGCTGATCAAGGCGCAGATTCGCAGATAAGCTGCTGATAGCAGAAGAATATCTGCGAATCTGCGCGTCCATCTGCGGCCATCTGCGGGAACCCTACGCCAGTATATTAAAAGAGGAGCCTTAGCTTATGACATTGCCCAGCCAGATGCATTTGTTACAGATTTATTGAAAGAGGATGTACTATCGGTTCTGAAGTGTGGCTGGATGAATAAGATCTCAAACGCAGATCTGTGCTGATCTTGTTCTTATTCCCAGAAGCTTTGCCAGCTCTCAGCCGAAGATGGCGTACATTTACAATCATAGAATAACACGAAAAAATAGTAAAAAAGACTATAAAATTTATGAGTGACAAAAAAGGACCATCATTTCCATTCCTGATCATAGCAATCGTTCTGGGAGCAGGCATTTACAGAGAATTCAATTTTGAAACGTTGAAATTCGAAAAGCCGGCACTCGCAGCTGTATATATACTGGCTTTTGTGATGAGTGTTTACTTTATAATAAGAGGAATGAAAGCAAAATGATCATCTCCCTAATTTTTCGAAGAAATCCTGGCCATTACCTGCTGAGTGCGTTCTGATAATGTACCGCTGACTTCAAGCACTGGTTTACCAAAATCCATGACCCACTCGTGCAATATATCGTTAACCTTAACCCTGAGTTTGGGCAGGTTTGTATTATGACCCGGGATCAGGTCAGGGTCTTCTATAGCAACAAAAACAATCAGATCGATCTCCTCAACTACATTTTGCGCTGTTTCAAAAAGCGATCGGATATCCCTGCGGGGATCAATCGCATGAAGATAGGCGAGGAGATCAATTACACACCGGTCAAATATCACATTGGGTTTGTTTTGCGCAATCAATTCCTTCGAATAGTTAAACTGATCAACAAAATCTTCAGCAGTGGGAGCTTCCGGAAAGACATGCCCTGATGCTTCCAGTTGGTAATACGGCTCTATTTCCATTGTGTATCCCGGAAGATTTTCCAAAAGCGCTTCCGCCAGCGTTGTCTTACCTACGCCGTGAGCACCGATTATCGCAATTTTCATTATTCAGTTCGATTTGTAGTACCAGATGGCTTTACTTCGCGAGATTAATTGAGATGGCTCAGACCCCCTCTTCTTCGAAAAAATCTGCGAGGCCACCAAGATAATATTCGGTAATTCCTTCGGTAAATTCTTTATACTCTTCGTCAGGAATATTGGTCTGCACAAACTCCAGTGAAGTGCCTTTTTTATCAGGATGCAATTTGATGGTTACGATCGACGGTTCATTGTCTTCACCAAAATACCATTGCTGTACAATTTTCTTACCTGGATGAAATTCCAGGTTCTTACCCACAATATCGCCATCCCAGAAAGAAAACTCTGTCCCGGCTTCTTCTTCAAACTCCACTCCGGCACCAGTCCAAAGCCGGATGCTTTGCGCTTTGGTTAAGCCTAAATAAACTTCCTCGGGAGGAGCGGGGAGGAGTATGTATTTTTTAAATGTCTTCATTGTTTTAATTTTTGTTGCCTGGCGAATAGCGCCTGGGCAATTTTTTTTATCGTAAGGGCATTTTGCCGGATTGGACAATTATTTTAATGACAGGATTTTTTGATCTGCATACTGTTGGTAATCGCAATTTCTCCGGCGAAATATTCCTGCAAAGTCGCCTCTGCTTTGGCCGTTTTATCGTTCAGTCCGTTCCAGATGTTTCAACCTGATTTCGTCGCGTAACTAAAATGCAGGCTTTGACAATTATACACAATTTAAGAGTCATTCCCGTAACTTAAGTAGATAACAAGAGCAGACTTTGTTACCTGAAAACCCAGACGAAAAAATGCCGACCTGTCACTGCGCGTAAATGATTTTCGTTAAGAACGAAACAACCGTACAAGTTGAATACCTTCCTGGCTAAGAGAATTCTGACCTGTAAATAGTGGATGATGACTACACAAAAGACATTTATTCATTGTTATTTTCGACAAATACCCTAAGAGGCAAAGGTTTACCCGGATAGTGGGCTAAGCTCCGCGAAGATTCTCAGGATTTGTTGGCCTGAGCAGGAATCGTGACCTGCACCTCGCATCCCTTTCCGGGGCTTGAAATGAACTTCGCTACGCCGCCCAAAACAAAAGCTCGTCTCCTGATGTTCTCCAGACCTATGCCAGTACTCTTCAACCCGGGGTCAAATCCACGGCCATTATCCTGAATTGATAAAAAGAACTCATTTGTCAGGAACTGTACCCGAATGATGACGGAGGTCGCGTTAGCGTATTTTATAATATTGTTTAATTGTTCCTGAAGTATGCGATAAAATGCCGTGCGAACCTCTGGGGGAAGCATGTTGGCACTGGGCGGGATTTCTATTTTTATTGCAAACCTGGACTCAGCTTTCATTGTTGCAACAATATGTTCGACATCATCGCGGAATGAATCTGTTTTATTGATCGCCGGTGCCAGTTGGTGCGAAAGTCTTCTCAATTCGTCAATCGTTTCTTTAATATAATCTTTCAGATCGTCCAGGCATTTACTGGCCGTCTTTATATCGGAAAGAGTTGATTTTATATAATCCACTGTTAATAGTGCGGCTGCCATGATTTGCTTTACATTGTCGTGCAGTTCCATGCCAATTTGCATTCGCTCTTTCTCCTGAGCTTCATTTACTGCACGGCCGATACGGATCTCTTCTTCCACCCGGTCCGTGATGTCCAGGACGGTGCCGATTTGTGCAACATCTCCTTCGTATATGATTTCGGCGGTGGTGATTTCCAGGTAAGCGAACGAACCATCTTTCCGGCGAGCTCTCAAACTGTAGCGGTTCTGATTGCCGTCAGCTCCCGCGCCGGGTTGATGAGAGGCTCTGAAAACAGGGATGTCAGCTTCGTGAACGAGGGGTTCTACGCTGTCCATCTCCTGGAATTCCTGCAGGCTGTATCCCATGATCTTCTGATGGGCGGGATTGATGTAGCGTACCTTCCCGGCTTGAAGAATATAAACTCCCGCCAGACTTTTTTCGACCAGATTCCTGAATTTCTTTTCGCTTTCTTCTATTTTGTTTTGCGCTCTTTTCCTTTCCGAAATATCGCGGATAAATGCAGTAAAAGTTATTTCATTCTGGCGGATCACCGGAATGATCGTCAGCTCTATGGGAAATTCATGGCCAGCTTTATTGACAGCGGAAACTTCAATCAGCCGGTGCAGGAGCGGGCCCTCACCGGTATTCAGATAATGCCTCATTCCCTTGTAATGTTGTTCCCGGTATCTTGCCGGAATGATGGTATCCGTCAATGGCTGTCCGATCACCTCCTGTTCAGCCCATCCGAATATGTTAACGGCCTGCGGGTTCCAGGCAACTATACTACCTGCTTCATTAATGCTGACAATTGCATCCAGTGCAGCATCCATGATCATTCTTCGTTTCTCCTCGCTTTCCCGGATCAGATCTTCGGTTTTTTTTCTCTCCGTAATATCAAGTAATGTGCACATGACTGCCGGCCGGCCTTCATAGAAAGACTGAGTGCCGTAGACTTCGAGAAAAATTGGCTGACCGTTCTTTCGTTTGCCACTTACGTCTTTTTGCATAATACTTGGTTCCTCACTACCCGCAATTACGTCCTTGTTGCTAAATAGATGCCTGAATTCGTCAGTTATAATTTCTGCTGCCGGAAAACTATTGATCATTTCCTGCTGACTGTATCCAAAAATTTCTGCAAACTTCGGGTTCACGTAGGCAAATTTTTCATCCTGAACGATACAAACACCCATTAGCGATTGCTCAACAAGAGTGCGGAACTTGGTTTCTGCTTCTTTTAGTTTTGTGATGATTTCCGTAAATAGAATGATCCCGCCAATCTCACCGTTGTAATGGTGCCACGGATGCACCTCCCACCTTAGCCAGATGGTTTTACCGTTCTCATCTATGTAGTAGTCTTCTTCGCTTTTTGCTGTGTGGCCCTGCAGGCATTGCTGATGGATATCCCGCCATCGTTGAGGGTTGTCAGGAAACAGGTCATAATGGATCTTGCCAATGACCTGTTTCTGTTCCAGATCATATGCACTAAGCCACCTTTTGCTGGTGATCAGATAACGCATATCCCTGTCAAACATGGCCAGTGCAGCGGGGCTGTATTCGATAAATAATTGTAGTTGCTCTTCCCGCACCTGTAATAGCTCAGCGGTTTTTTTCTTTTCGGTAATGTCCTCAGTCTGTGCAACAAAATAAAGCAGCTGCCCCTGAGGGTCTCTTACGGACGACACCGTAAGGTTAACCCAGATCTCCCCGCCACCTTTAGTAAGATATCTTTTCTCACCACGGTATACATTGGCATCAGCCTGTGCGGCCTCCTGCATGAATTGTATCCCTTCTTTTTGATCCTGCGAATGTGTGATATCTTTAAAGTGCATGGCGTTCAATTCTTCCTTAGAATAACCAAGCATGTCGCACAATGCGCTGTTGACTTTCAGCCATTTTCCATCCGGGCTGACCAGGGCCATTCCGGTTGCAGAATATTCAAAAGCTCCCCGCAGTGTCGATTCGCTGATGGCTATCTGCTTTTGCGCTTCCCGTTGGCCTGTCAGGTCACGTCCGATAGCCAGATAGTGATCGCCATCTATTTTTTTGACGCTGATTTCAAGTTCCACAATATCTCCGTTCTTTTTTTCTAAACGCAGTTCCCGTATCCATTCAGTGCCCCGAAACTGAGAATTTAAACCGATGGGATCGGCAGCCAACTCCCTGTCCGCCATGAAATCAGAGAAATTCCTGCCAATCAGTTCCTCTCGTGCATATCCAAGTAACTGGCATACGCTTGTATTTACGTCGGTGATAACGCCCTCGGTATTGCAAACGACAATTGTATCGGATGCTTTCTCAAAAAATGAAAAGTATCGTTCTTCGCTGGCTTTGAGTTGCCCGGTCTTCTCCTCTACCAGTCGCTGCAGGCGGTAAGGCTGCCTCGCTGCATACCAGGCAAAGAATGCTCCCGAAACCGAAAACAGAATGCCGAGGACTACAAAGGGAAGTAGCGCCACTGCAGAACGGTTATTTGCGAAACGGGCATAAATTTTCCAGTCCCCTTCTGCAACGGCTACTGCCACCCAGTCATCTGTTACCCGCTGGCCTGCGTGCGGAAGGAAAAACCGTTCCTCCCCGGTGTTGGGATCTGTTTTGGATAACTGAAAGATATAATCCTTGTTGATGCCGCTGTCAAGTTCAGCGGCATCAACTAATGTAGACAGCTTTACTATTGCAGCTGAAAATCCCCAGCATTTACCCGCTGAAAAAAGAGGTAAGCGGCCCACTATGCCGACATATCCCTGCTTCAAAAGGATGGGTCCCGCGTAAAAAAGCTTTTTCTCCTGGATAGCCCGTTCCGCTTCTTTATTTACCAGCGAGTCTTGCAGAATGTTATAGCCGATCGCTTTGGCATTTTCTTCAAAAGGATATACCCGCGTGATAGTGCCATTTTCCACTAGTTCCAGCGCATCCACATAACGATAACTGCCAAGTAGCTTACTGGCGACTGTATCGAAATCTCTTTTGCTGTCATGGCTGTTGATGATAAATCCCAGCGTACGCGTAGCCGTAGCGCTGTAGTCAAGCACTGTCTTTAACTTATCTCTTGCATTCAATGCAGCGCTTGTCAACACGCTTCTGCGGGTTTCCTGAAAGAACTGATAACGTTGATACGATAGAATTGATACGGCGATAGCCAAAACAAAAAATACTAGCCAGCCGATTGTGACAGGTTTTCTAGAGAAGCTCAAACGTCGTGAGTTAACTGTCATCTTTAAGCCGGAACAGTTTGATTGTTTTTAAAGAGAGGAAAGTATGCCAGTTTAATATACGCTATTTATGCCAATGCCCTGCCGATTTTTTCTTTCGAGGCATAGGTTTGCTTTCTTGCGTTTAATATTAGTGAAGGTGCGCGGGACTAAATAGTACGAAAGCCCCTGCCACATTGATAAATTTTCAAATGCGCTATAATGCTTACCGATATTTACCGCACTTCAATAAGCAGTAAACGATCGCTGCCTGCAGCTAAAATACCTGTGTAAAGAAGATAGTGACTTTCGGCTACAACAGCAGTCGTTTAGGCTACATCTGTTTTGTTGGTTCATTGCAATTTTGGTCCAACACAAAACAGTAAGAAATGCTACTACAACACAGCGCGAAAAACCTTTTATTTACAATGCTATTGAGCATGGCCGGTATGCTTTCCTTTGCCCAGACAACGGGAAGCTTTAAAGGCAAACTCATTGAGCAAACCACCAAGCAGCCCATTGCTGGGGCGAATGTGCAAATTGAAAAAGCCCGGCTTGGGGCTACCAGTGATTCCCTTGGTTCTTTTGCTATCAACAATATACCCGCCGGAACTTACGCGGTCACTATTTCATCCGTTGGCTATCAAACAAAATATATCAGCGAGATAGTGATCACTGCGGGCAAAACCTATTACTCGGAGATCGAGGTTATACAACAGATCACCAGTTTAAATGATGTGACGGTGAGATCATTTAAAGGAGAAAACAATCTGTTGACTCCCGTCTCCACCTTTTCTTATTCACGGGAAGAGATCTTTCGCAATCCGGGTGCGCAGGGCGATATCATGCGGGCATTGAGTAGTTTGCCGGGTGTGGTAAGCAGTGGTGCCCAATTCTCTGCCATCGCAGCAAGAGGACAGGGTACGCAGGATAATGTGTATATGGTGGATGATATACCCATGTTCAATTTGTCGCACCTGGAAGCGGAAGGTTTTAACTCCGGCTTTAACGATCCCAACGGCGGGCGCTTCAGCATCTTTGCTCCCCGCGTGATCGACAATGTGCAATTCCAGAATGGCGGATTTGATGCGGCGTATGGACGCAAGTCATCTTCCTATCTCGGACTGGGAGTCAAGGAGGGCAACCGGGAAACATGGTCATTCGCAGGGCAGTTCGATCTGATCGGAGCTACGCTCATTGCCGATGGTCCTGTTTCAAAAAAGACAAGCGTATTTGCATCAGCAAGATATCAGAACTTCACATTGTTGCAACGGGTATTGGATCTGCCGAATCCCATCAATATCAGTTTTGGCGACTACCTGATCAAGACCACCACGCAACTCAATGCAAAGAACAAGCTTTCATTCATTGCCATGTATAACCCTGAGGCACCCAGCAGGAGCATCGATGATATTGAACCAGGTTATGACATCAACGAAGACAACAGCGGTGGCACAACGCTCTTTGATCACACCGGCCGGAAAGCGGTGATAGGAGCGAACCTTCGAACCCTGCTGAGCAACAGCAGTGTATTAAAGAATGTGCTTTATTTCCGTTCATCAACCGTAGATAACAACTTCGGAAATTTCACGCCTTTGTTAAGCAGCGGAGACAGCGTACTCGATCCCAAATTCGGCAGGTATGAAAATGATCTGAGACATATCAAGAACAACCAGCAGGAGATCGGCTATCGATCCATCTACACAAAACGATTCAATAAATTGACCCTTACCGCTGGTATCGATGCCGCCATGGTAGATCTCGATTATGAAAGGCTTTTAAAACGTATCGACACCGTTTATACGTTCCGCAGCACCGACCACAGACCAACCCCGTCACAATATTACCAGGTGCTTGATCCGTCTCTCTACAATTCAAGGTTTGACGACCGCGCATTCAATGGATCGGCATATATCACCGCATCGTGGAAGGTCAGCAGCAGCGTTACGTTAAATCCCGGTATCCGTTACGACTATACAGGCTTTGCAGAACAGCATACTGTATCACCCCGTTTGAGTGGCAGCATTTTGGTAAGCGACAAACAAAGCATCAATTTTGCTTCAGGCATTTATTACCAGGATGCGGGCTTATCGGATGTTGCAGGACAAAGCGCCGCCAACAAGCTCAGGAGCGAGCGCACTTTTCAGAATATACTGGGCTACAAATACCAGTTCTCCAATGATCTGAAACTGGTAGTGGAAGGCTGGCACAAACAATTCGACGATGTAGTGGTACAACCCAATCGTGTACAAAGCCTTCTCAACAACAATGGCACAGGCTATGCCTATGGTGCCGATATCAGTCTCACAAAAAGACTTTCTCAAAAATGGTACGGAGCGATCAGCTACTCCTGGATGGAAAGCAAACGGGATGATCACAACGGCCTTGGCGAATACGATTACACGTTCAGCATTCCGCATAACTTCTCTTTGCTCGGCAGCTTCAAGCCCAACAACAAGTGGATCTTCTCGGGTAAATTCCGGTACAGCACCGGCCGCCCGGCAGATGAATACATCATACATAGCGATGTACTGAATAACCCCGACATGCTGCGTTATTCGCAGGAAATTACCGCTATCAACGGCAGAAGATTGAATGACTACATCAGCCTTGATGTGCGCGTGGATTACAATGTGCCCATGAAACGAGGTGTATTCTCTGCTTTTGTGGATCTGGCAAATATCAACAACCAGTTCAATGTAAATACGGAAGTGTTCATTCCGAATACGGGTAAGGTATATAATGTTGGCCTTGGCGTGTTCCCCTCGTTCGGAGTACGGGTCGAATTATAAAGATACAAGCAATCAAAAATCAGGCAATGGAATTATCGAATAACACGATCCTGATCACAGGTGGTACAAGCGGTTTTGGTTTGGAGTTCGCCAAAAGATTTTTGGCCCTCGGTAATACAGTGATCATTACGGGAAGGAATCAGGAAAAATTAGATGAGGTAAAAAGGATGTTCCCGGCAGTCCATACTTTTCAAAGCAATGTTGGCTTCACAGAAGATATTGAAGAACTCTTTGAAAAGGTTACGCATCAGTTTCCTGATCTGAACATCCTCATCAATAATGCGGGCGAAATGCGGAAGATCAGCCTGCATCATCAACACGATCTCATAGACATCACCCGGGAAATAGACATCAACCTGATGGGGCCGATAAGAATGGTGCAACAATTCCTGTCCCACTTAAAAACCCGGAAGAATGCAGCCATTGTAAATGTGACTTCAGGAATTGCCTTAATGGCGTTTCCCATAGCCCCCATTTACAGTGCGAGCAAATCGGGATTAAGAGCGTATACACAAGCGCTCAGGGTGCAACTGCAACATACAGGAATAAAAGTGATGGAACTGGTGGCTCCCGGCTCTAAAACTCCATTGAATGATAAGTTCACGGAGGACAGGGCTGTAAATGAACGAGCATTGATGAGCCCCGAAAAAATTATAGACGCCGCCATCAGCGGAATGAAAAAAGATCAGGAGGAAGTGTATCCCGGCTTGTCAAAACTACTCCGGGTACTGAGCAGGATCGCACCTAAGTTTTTATTAAGACAGGCAGGGAAAGCGGGCAAGGATTTTTATACATCGGATTAAACAAGATGGATGATATGACTTTAGTTCCCGCTTGATTTCGCAGATGCTGTCCCGTCCATCAGTGAAAAATGTTTTTACTGTTATGGCAGATTGTTATTGGGTGTGGAGATTACGCAGATTAGCTGCTGATAGCAGCCTGACATCTGCGTAATCAGCGCATGCGAATACAGAAATTTCATTTTATGAGATAAAATTTCGAGTTCAGGAATGATAAAATCTGCGTAATCAGCGGGAACCTACGCCAATCTATCTTGACCTGTGGCTATACCCATTGGTCCGCATAATTAAAATACGATTACAACTATGATCATTAATATGAACGAATACGTTTTTGGTTGGAAAAGAATTGCATTCTTGACAACTCTTTTGCTGGTAAGCATTATTGGCCAGATCGACAGGGTGCTGCCTTTTATCGTTGGTGAATCCATCAAAAAAGACCTCGGGTTAAGCGACACGCAATTGGGATTGATCACAGGTCTGGCATTTGCCGTGTGCTATTCATTGGCGGCGCTGCCACTGGCACGCATGTCGGACAGGGGAGGAGCAAAAAAGATATTGGTTGCCTGTATAGTCATCTGGAGTATCATGACAGGTTTGGGAGGAATGGCTACAGGCTTTTTAACATTGATGCTGTTGCGTTTTGGCGTAGCGCTCGGCGAAGCGGGTGGAACACCGGCCAGTCATTTTTTGATCACGCAAAAACTGCCCTGGGCAATCAGGGGAAGTGTCATTGGTCTGTTTTCGATGGGTATTCCGCTCGGTACTATGTTGGGTTTTGCCCTGGGGGGCTGGGCAAGTGATAATATTGGCTGGCGAAACGCTTTCTTTGCAGCAGGTGCTTTGGGATTAGTGTTGGCGGTAATGGTGGTGCTGTTTGTGCGCGGGAACAAAGTACCTGCTGCAGGGAAAGTAGCTGACGGCGGAGGATTTCTGAAAGCCGGTCGTAATTTGCTGAAAAAGCCCGCGTTTTTGTGGTTGTTTGTGGCGGCTAATTTATTAGGTTTTGCCTCTGCGCCGTTCTATGCTTTTACTACGCCTTTTTTAATACGAACGTATGACCTTACAGCAAGTGAAATAGGGCTGAAGTTCGGGTTAATGCAGGGACTGCTTGGCATTGCCGCTACATTGCTTGGCGGGAGATTTTTTGACAAGGCGATCGCAAGAAACTCGAAAGCGTTGTTAAGGCCCCCGGCCATCATAACACTAATAGCAGCCTTATGCACCACTGCGGCTTTGTTTATGCCTACCGGCAATGGAGCGATCGCGCTGCTGGTACCGGGAATGTTTACGTTCGCGTTTTTATTACCGTATGCCTTTGGCAGCGGGCACTTGGTGGCGGGCACAGGTAACAAGGCTCTCTCAACTGCTTTGTTGTTGCTGGGAGCAGGGCTTTTAGGACCGTCACTGGCACCTGTACTGGTAGGTTTTATAAGTGATCATGCAGCGGCCTCCAACAGTGATAACGGTTTAAGATGGGGCTTGTTGATTGGTCCATTGGCAAGTTTGCTTTGTACAGTTGCGCTGTTGATCACCAATAAGAAGATAAACGCCGCATAGTTCATCAACATTTTTTTATCGCCACAAATTAAAACACATGAAAGCGATCAGTATCATACTTCTGTTGGTCTCGGCCTGTCTCAGTATAAAACATGGCTGGGATGCATTTCAACCGCTTGCTCCGGAGCAGGAAAAGATGATGGGTAACCTGGGCATCACCCCGGCTACGATGCCTTATTTTGGCGTATTTTCCATCATCCTGGGATTGCTGTTGTTGTTTCCGCAAACTTTTTTTCTCAGCAATGTGTTGAACGCTGTAACGATCGTATTGATAATGGCCCTGTCGTTAAGAGCAGGAGATACAAAAACAGCATTGATCGAAATTCCCTTTCTGGCTTTACCGATGATATTGATCTGGCTGAAATATCCGTTCAAATTCTAAAATCAAACAATGAATACACCTATCAGAATAAGTTCCATATCGCAGGCCCATAAAATGCAGGGCTTTGCGCCGCCACCGCATCCATTGATCAGCATAATCGAGTGTGGCCAGTTGAAGGGAAGCCCGGGCATGAGTGTTATACTGGATTTTTATATGATCTCTATTAAAAGAAATTGTAACAACCTGGTGTACGGCCAGCAGAAGTATGATTTTGACGAAGGCTTTATGGCATTTGTAGGACCCAACCAGGTGCTGAGCGGGCAGGAACATGAACCTGGCTATGAGCCAAAGGGCTGGATGTTGTTTGTTCATCCCGATTTTTTCTGGGGCACACCGCTCGCCAGGAAAATCAAGCAATATGAATTCTTTAGCTATTCGGTAAATGAAGCCTTGTTCCTTTCGGAAAAAGAAGAAAAGATCATGAATGAGCTGGTGGCAAATATTATACAGGAATGCAACGGGAACATCGATAAGTTTACCCAGGGCATCATCGTGTCGCACCTTGAAGCCCTGCTCAATTATTCCGACCGCTTTTATCAAAGGCAGTTCATTACCCGTCAGATCACCAATCACGGGATCCTGGAGCGGCTAAATGATCTATTGGACGATTATTTTGACAAAGGAGATCTGATCAATAAGGGGCTGCCCACCGTGGAGTCCATTGCAGCATCGCTTAACGTATCGCCCGGTTACCTGCGTAGTTTATTAAAAAACCTTACCGGGCAAAGTACCCAGCAGCACATACATGAAAAACTGATCGATAAGGCCAAAGAGAAATTATCCACCACGAGCCTTACCGTAAGTGAGATCGCTTATGAACTGGGTTTCGAACATCCTCAATCATTCAGCAAATTATTTAAAACCAAGACCAATGTTTCTCCATTGGAGTTCAGGGCTTCGTTCAATTAAGATGAAATCTTTTAGAATAATCAGGTAGTTGCTGATTTGTAACCCCAAAGACGATATATCATCAACGATCCGTTTGTTGTTCGATGGCTGATGATCGGTCATCGGTCACCAGCCATCGACCATCGAATGTTTTGAGACTACATCTGAACGACATTGCATTTCGGGTGATAGCGGCTGTCAATTGACAAATTCAAGGCCCCATTTATAGAGCTCAGAAATGATCGGTTCCAATTTACGTCCCTTTTCCGTCAGCGTGTATTCTACCGTAGGCGGTACGGTGGGAAATACCTCCCGGGTAACGATACCGTTTGCCTCCATATTCTTCAGCTCCTTGACCAGCATGCGTGTGTTGATATTCGGCACCGTCCGCTCGATCTCGCTGAAACGCTTCTTACCCGGAAAGAGGGTATAGATGATCGACATCGACCATTTGCCGCCGATCACGTCCAGGATTTCCTGCAAAGCACAGCGATCGCCAGTTTTTTCTATCTTTTTTGTTTTCATAAGTAATTAATAATCATTAAGGCTTTACTTTTTGTGATTACTGTACATTCCTGTAACTACTTTCAAAAGTAAAGTATTGGGTGTTTATTTGCAACTCAATCACAGAAAATATGGAAGAGCTATTGAAAGGAAAAGTTGCCCTGGTCACCGGGGGAACAAAGGGTATAGGAAAAGCGATCGCCGACAAACTGAGTAGCCAGGGTGCACAGGTCGTAATTACTGCAAGGACGGCGGCGACCGGAACGCAAACCGGGCATCATTTTATAGCCGCAGACCTGACGCAGGAGGGTGCTGCCGCGCGCATCGCTAAAGAAATCCTCGACAAGTATGGCCGTATCGACATCATCGTGAATAATGCGGGTGCCAACCTTGCCCCGGGCGGTGGTTTCAGCACACTATCCGACGAGCATTGGAAGAATGACTGGGAGCTGAACTTCCTGTCGGTAGTTAGGATCAACAAGGCCCTATTGCCTGCCATGATCCGGCAGCAGAGTGGGGTAGTGATCAACATCTCCACCGGTGCGGCCAAACAGCCGATCTGGGAGATGACCATGTCCTACTCCTCGGCAAAGGCAGCCTTGAATGCCTACAGCAAGGCACTGGCCTCCGAACTGGGCCCAAAGGGGATACGGGTGAATGTATTGTCGCCGGGCTTAGTTAAGACACCATTGATGATGGATTTCATCGATAACCTCGCCAAATCGTCAAACATCAGTCCCGAAGAAGCGTTTAACGGTGTAATGGAAAAGGTAAGCGTGCCATTGGGCAGAATGGCCGATCCCGAAGAGATCGCCGACGTGGTCGCATTCCTGGCCTCACCAGCAGCCAGGTACATTACCGGAAGCAATTATTCGGTGGATGGTGGTGCTGCACCAACGGTGTAGTTGAGCTTACTATACTTGATCATTGGAAATTGTACCAATCCATTGTGTCAAAGGGAAATCATCGACCATGATGCGGGTTACAGTGAAAAAAGCTGAACAGCAGTTTATCTGCATCACAAAAAAACTAGTTGAAAACCCGGACTGTTTGGTTCGCAATTATTGATCCACCTGGGGTTGCCGTTTTTTAACCGGATAAACTTCTCGTAGCAATTCACTCAATAAAAAAGAGGTTGTATCAAAATAAACGAAGGCCTTTCGGATCTCTTTAACGACCACCAGTCTTCATCACGGCTCCCATAAAAAGGGCTGTATCAACCGCATTAAGTTGATACAGCCTTTTTTATGGGCAATATAGGGTTAAAGCCATTGCGGGAGCCACTCACACTACCGCTAAAAATTTCTCTTTAATCGGTCTTTTGAGAGCAGCCTGTAGATAGGAATTGCCCTCATTGAGATTCTCATAAGCCGGGTCATTCAAAACGACAACTCGTTTTCTTTCCAGAAAATCCCCTTTTTGTGGTATCCCCGCTTTTTTATTATATCACGTTTTATCAATACTTTCAGTCGGCACGACTAACTACAAGTAGAAACCGTCGTCATCCACAAAAATCAACTGCATGTCCACGCTTCAGCCCACCAACTCTTCAGAACGTCATTCATTGCTGGATGCCTTGAGAGGTTTTGCTTTGCTAGGTATTCTTTTTGCGAACATGCCCATCCATTCAGGATATTTCTTGTTGTCTGAACAAGGCCACCATGCCCTCGGCACTTTTCCCGAAGACTCCGTGGTGGAATGGATCGAGCACTTTCTGATCGATGGTAAATTCTATTCCCTGTTCTCCATGCTTTTCGGGATTGGCTTTGGGCTGCAGATGCAAAGATCAGCCCTGCAGGACAGTAAGTTTCTCCCGCGGTTCTCAAGACGGCTGCTGATCATGTTCATTCTCGGACTGATGCACGCGGTCTTTTTGTTTGTAGGCGATATCCTGACCGTGTACGCCATCACCGCGCTGTTCCTGTTACTGTTCCGTAATTCCACCGATAAGACTGTATTGCGTATGGCGATGCTCATGATGATACTTCCGGTGATCCAGTATGCTATTATGCTGGCCATTCATCTCGCTAACCCGCCTGCTCCGGCACCCGCCCCTGAAGGGCCGTCTTTCTTTGATATAGTGATCGACACCTATCGCAGAGGATATTATCCCGAGATCATGAAGATGAACGCGGGCGGACTGGTGATCGGGCGTTATCCCGACCTTCTCTTCACCGGCCGCTTCTTCCGGGTGCTGGCCATGTTTCTGATCGGTCTTTACATTGCCCGTCATACGATCTATGCAAAAGTGCAGGCCAATCGCACACTGATCCGCAAAACGATGATCCTTGGTGCCGTGATCGGAATCCCCTGTAATATTATCCTCGCGGTGATGATGACAAAGGGGTCATACTATAACCTTGAACCGCTCGGCATCATTCAGCCGATTGTCTATGCATTCGGGGTACCTGCGCTTTGTCTTTTTTATGCAGCCGGCTTCGCGTTGCTGTTTGAAAAGCAGGAGTGGAGAAAAAGGCTGATGGTATTTGCACCATTGGGGCAGATGGCACTCACGAACTATCTTTTGCAATCGCTGATCTGCGTGTTCATCTTTATGGGTTACGGAATGGGAATGGAAGCAAAGATCGGCCCTGCCAGGCTCTCGCTGATCGCACTGGTTATTTACCTGTTCCAGGTGATCTTCAGCCATATCTGGCTACGCTATTTCCGCTTTGGCCCGATGGAGTGGCTATGGCGTTCTGCGACTTACCTGAAATGGCAACCATTCCGGAAGTAAAAGTTCGTGTTAAGATGAAAGAAGAAAGGTCTAAGGATAAAATTACAGGTTCTGTTCTGGCCGGTCGGTAATGCAAATTTTGGAACTGCTTTATATCATCAGTTCGAAGAAATTCTGATAAGAAGGAATTGTTCAACAAACTTTGAAATCTTACAGCATTTGATGAATCGGGCTATGTTATGCTGGCTCAGAATACCCAAAAGGACATTATGGTAACGAACACTGTAAACATCAGTACTACCCTGATCTTCCTTTATTGATCTGCCCCAATTAAAACTGTCCCGAATTTCGCCAGGATTGACATGGTACATTTTGCTTGGAATCATAGAGTCACTTACGTATCCCCATAGCCAACGAATGAAGAGGAAAAGTAACAGTGCCGTCTTGTTTGGAACTTTATCTTTCTCTCGCATTCAACTACCATCAATACTTATTGCTCCGCACACCATCTGATCAATTGCGGATACAGGCTGTCGATTTTCTTCTTTTTATTTTTTGCACGAAGACGTTTCAACTCCTCCACAAACTCATTCATTTTTATAAATCCACGACCGACCATGGTGCTATTCACTTCTTTTTCTATTTCAGCAACCAGTGCCGGATCATTTTTCCAGTTGTCCCGCGCGTAAAGAATAAACACGGCGAATGTCATGTATTCATTGAACACCTTTTCCCCGGTAGGATAGTATTCAGTACCATAAACCTTTTTATCAACCCATTTGTCGCGGTCTTTCAACGCAAGCCCGATTTCATTCTTAAGCTGGCTACTGGGCAGATCTACATAGTTATGGTCGATCTCCGTGAACATTACCCGGGTATTAAACGCTTCAGAACTTTTTCCACTTCTGCCCTCGATATCGGAAACTGCTGGCAATACCATTTCAATCAGTTTGAAACCATTTTCATCATACCCGGTGGTATAGTTTAAGCCGTTGATGAGTTGGGAAGTGTAAATGACATAGCTGTCATTTTTTGCACGGAAGTTTTTCTCCAGCCACTTCCATTGCTTCTCCAGGTTTACTTTCTTATTATATGCTTCGTATAGCTGGTTATAAAAAGGCTGATGTTCCTTATAAAAGTTCCTGAAGTTCGATTTCCTGGCAAACGCTTCAATTTCTTTTTTATAGGTGGTAATCGGATTTTTATCGATTGTGACGTTTGCAACTTTATTCGCTGTGAAATTATACACTTCATCCGGGATCAAAGAGTCTTCTTTGAAATGGTAAGTCTGGGAATTCCCCGTAAAGAAGATATAATTCAATGGAGTCACGTTCAGCAATGAATCCATCGTTTTGATGATGGGCTCGTTTTTGAATGGTTTGAACTGGTTTAAAACATCCTGATAATATTTTCCTTCCTGCGAAAACATATCATCATTCCCCAGGCCATAATCCGTTATCGCCAGCATAATGATCAGCAGTTCTTTTACCTCATTGACTTCAATATGGTATTTTCCTTTATTTTCTTTTTTAAATTGTTCGGTAAATGCTGCCTTTTTGTGTTGTCCAAATGATTGCAGGGTGAGAGCGGACACGAACAGAACGATGAAGAGCCTTTTCATGAATGGTACTTGATTTTTTGCGGGTGCAAAGATAGGTTATCCCGCCGTACTGCCAATAGCATGAAGGTGAAGGTGTTGCCTATTGCCGATAGATCGCTCAATTAATGACTAAAACAGGAGATGCATTGACTAGGATTTATCTCTTGTATCGGACGCGAATGATATTTCCTTTAAAAACACCATGACCATTATACAGAATAGCTGAGCATCACGCTTTACCATAAGGATACCTTGCTGAAGATGTGTTGAAGCACATTGCCGGTCATCCATAAATAAAGTGGCTAAACTGTTGCCGCATCTATATAAAAATAACCCGGCATCACACAGATGATGTTTGCCGGAGCCTGCGTTATTTCCGGAACGTGATACCGGCAAAATCTACAAACTGCTCTTCTTTATTTCCCCTGAAGTTGACCGTAAAGCCGCCAAATCCAGCGTTAAGACCAGAAGAAAGTGCATGGTTATTGTCGATAATATCTAAAGGGATCTCATTGGTACTGCCCATCGTCTTGAGCCGGCACATCAGTACACTATCGGGGCTAATATACAGCTCAACGCTTTTAAACTTGCTGTCGCCGATCAGCATCTGGTAGCCGTATTGCTGGTATAATCCTGTCCGCTTCTGCCAAAGACTGACGTCAATCGGTTTCAGTTGATAACCCCAGTTGTACTCCCTTTCGCCGCTCCGCTGGATCAGATAATGATACCCCTGGATGTCGGTAAAGAAAAAACGCTGGCCACTTTTTTTCATCAGCGTATCATTTCCGCTGATCTCATAAGGCGCAAATTCATTTGCGCTGAGCGGCTTTAAGATGGTGATTTTATCGTTCTCACGCATCATCAGGTATTTATCCGCTACGGAAATGGTCGCATATGACGTTGCTTTAGCATAATTGCCCGCGTGTTTCTTTAGTTCGGCCGGCGACAGCTGAACAATATGAGAGGTATCATGGACTGACCCCGTGATAGGAGCGGGAAATAGATCAGCAATACGGAGGCCGAACCTGGGCAGTAGTTTAAAGCAGAAATCTTCTGCTGCCTGTCCACCCTCGGCAGTATTGGTCATCACTATAACAGCAGCATTCTTTTCCGGAAAGAGCAGCAACTTGGCATGGGCAAAACCAGCGCTGCCTGCGTGGTAAACGGCAAACGTCGAGTCGTTTTTGAACATAAACCAGCCCACGCCTTTTTTATTGGTCTCTATCGGCACCGATGCATTCTGGAGGCTGAACATCTTATGAAGGGTGCTCGCTTTAATAATAGAATTGGCTTCGCCCCGGTAAGCTTTCAGCAAGCCATTCGCGTATTTGGTAAAATCATTCAGATCCGCGTAAATACCGCCGGAAGCGATATCCCGGAGTTCAAACACCCTGAAGTTTTGCCCGTATGCATATATTCGGCTACGGTTCTGCAGGCTGTCCATGGCGAATCCGCTGTGCGACATAGCTAATGGATCAAGGATATGGCGATGAATATACTCAGCATAGTCCTCTTTGCTGACGGCCTTAATGACATTACCCAGGAGGTTATAGCCCGCATTCGAATAAAGCCCTACCATGCCAGCGGGGTATAACAAATAAGTCTGGTTGACAAAGCCAGGAATATCAGTATATTTTCCGCTTTCCAGATCCGAATTTTTCCAGATGTCTGATTGGATGCCTGAGGTATGGGTCATTACCGCTTTCACTGTGATCTTGTCCGGGCTGATACCTGGCCTTGCCATCGGGCGAAACCGGGGCAGGTAGGTTTTTAAAGGTTTATTGATATCCAGCTTTCCCTGCTCATTCAGCTGCATCAGGGCCAATGCAGTAAAGGTTTTGGTTATGGAACCGATATTGACCACCGTCTGCGGCGTCATCGGAATTTTGTTTTCTCTATCGGCATAACCGAAGCCCTGTTGCCAGATCACCTTACCGTCGAGTATGATAGCAGCACTCAGTCCGACAATATGGTCGGATGCCATTTTCTCGTTAAAATATTGTACCGAAGTTTTGACAAGATCGGTTTGATCGGCAGACTGCTGCGCGACAGCGCTGGCGGTAATTAGCACAAAGAATAATAACAGCATCTTCATATCGCAAAAGATAACATTTCTAAGTTATAAAACGAGTACAAACCGAGAATTGAATGATGCGTTCGTATTTTCAAAATTGTTTATCAAATGTTTTCCCGTTGAATTTATAAACACTACCTTCTGCCATTCCAAAAAGCAAATTTTTGTTTTGGTCTTCATAAACACTCCAAATCATTTGAGAGTTTAATTTTAGATCAATTTTGTAGTTTGTCAATGTTTTACCGTCGTATTTCCAGGCTCCTGAATCTCTATCTCCAAACCAAATGTTACCTTCTGAATCTTCTTCAATGGCAAAAACGGATTGCAGTCCTGTATTTTTAGCGAATTGTTGCATTTTAGTGTTCGCTTCAAACTCATTCATTGGGATTAGTTTCCCGTGTTCTTTCGAGAAATGAGTTATAGCATCGCCCTTTTTAAGTATGACACCAATTCCGTTATTCCCTAGCCAAATCCGACCTTTTGAATCTGCCAGTACACTTCTGATATGCAAACGCTCATTAACCTTAAATTTAAAAGTTTTATGGTCAAAAATTAGATCGATTTCACAACGTCCCGCTATAGAAGGGACTTGTGAATTGCGCGGTGAGAAATTATTGCCAGGAAGGCGATTACCCGTTCTTGTGGTGCTGACTGTGCAAGGCTGCTTCATAAAAGAACAAAGCGAAATGAAAGGATAGAAACAGCTATTGAGAAAAGTAAACCATCAAACCTTACAATCCAGTCACCAGTCGTAAAGGGTGCCTGAACCTTTATGAGGCATGTTAATTTACCTTAAGTTCGCGAAAGCTTTAACGGGCTATATTTACGGTACGATGAAAAAATGGTTTATTATATACCTGCTTTTACCCACGAGCCAGCTAATTGCCCAGTACGGCCATGGCTATGACTCACTCACCGCGAAAGCAGGTTTGTTTCATTTGCAGCGCAATGCAAAGAAGGCTACACCCCTATTTGAAGAGGCTTTCATCCTGCGTCAACCGGATGCACTCACTGCTTATAAGGCAGCAGGTGTTTATGCACTGGATAGCAATGCCGGAAAAGCTCTTCAGTATTTAACGACTGCGATTGATTCCGGGTGGACAGAATCAGGCTGGCTGGTGAATGATGATTATTTTGATTGGCTGAAGCAGACCAAAAAAGATCAATGGGATGCAGTAATAATCAACGCAGTTGCTAAAGAAAAGTTGTTCGAGGCAACATTGCAATTACCTGAGCTGCGGAAACGCGTCAATACGATGACATTGCAGGACCAGCAACTACGGTATAAAAGAGTGCAGGCGAAAAACAAGGAAGAAAGAAAAGTAATCAATGCTGCGATTGCCAAAACCGATGCCGATAATTTACTGGCTGCAAAAGAAATAATTGCACAGTATGGCTGGCCGGCGATTTCACAAATAGGAAAAGACGGGCAGAATAATTTATGGCTGGTGGTGCAGCATGCGGATATGGATGTGGCTTTTCAACGAAAAGCCTTAGCGGCGATGAAAAAATTACTCGGCACCAAAGAACTGAATACGGAGAACTATGCATTCCTGTATGACCGCGTGCAATGTAACCTCAACTATAAACAATTATATGGTACACAGGTGAGCTGGACCAGTAATGGTGAAGCATCCGGCTTTCGTTCTATAGCGGATGAACATAAAGTGGATGATAGAAGAAAAAAGATCGGACTGTTGCCACTGCATATTTATGCGCTGACCTATGGCTTCACGTACACGATCCCCACAAAGGAATATGTAATAAAAAGAGAGCATCAGGAAAAAGCCTGGCTAAAAGCCGCACGGGATAGCGGAGCTTATTACTACCGGCAACAGAATTTTGACAAGGTGTATGATATTTACAACGATGCATCAGCCGTGCAGGGTGGTATGAGCAGTGAAGACAATTATAAAGCAGCAATCTTGTTCGCTAAAATCGCTGCTACCAACAAACAGGAAAAATTCAGCAACATCTCCCTTGACTTTTTATATTTATTATTTCTGCGGGGCGAAGTGAGCCGTAAACGATGGTTAGCAGAAAAGTCTTTTGCGATACATCATACAAATGAAAGATGGAAGTCAATGTTAGTAAAGGATGAGTAATTGAGGGTTAATTTTCTGCATTTATTCTTATTTGGAAAGGTGTACAGCTGGCGCTTGCTACCAGTGTCCGGATCAGCAGACCGCCGGATATTTTTAAGTTCCCGAGGATCCGCTGGACCCCTACGCACCTCCATTTGCATAACGATTAGCCGCCTGATGCTCTCTTAAAAGAGCTCAAAGGCCTGCCATTCCTGATTTTCAGGCTTTTTTGTTTTTGGAACATCTCATATAATGCCAAATAAACCACGCCAGCTTTACCAATCAGTCTCTTTTTTACGGATCTGTGATAATAATTGTATTTTAGACAATAATTATAACCTGTTTGTCTTATGAAAAGATTTCCAGCCAAAATACGGATGATGGCGATCAGCATGATCATCCTGCTGGCAGCCGACGCACACGCGCAAACCGCCCCTTCCACCGCGCCTCCGCCGCGAGGTATGCGAAGAGACTCCATCACAGAGCTCGATACCAACCGCAGTATCGCACCATACTTTAACCGGGCAACGACGGCAAAAAAAACACCCGATGCCGACGGCTTTATCCAGCGTTGGTTGCTACTGGAGCCGATCAATAAGTCGATACGAAGCAATAATATATTTACGGTTGACTACCTGAAGAAATCATTTGACACCATTTATTTCCCCAACCAGTTCACCGTTATCCCTAAAGATGGCGAAAAGGTAAAAGTGGGGGAGCAGGAACTGACATGGCACGCCCTGGAAAGCCCGACTTTCAATATGAAATTATTCCGTTTCGCCTACGGGCTTCACAAGCAAAACTACTCGGTACTGTTCTGGGCGGTAACCATCGTGAACAGCCCCCGGGAAATAAAAAATGTACGGTTGGCTGCAGGATCCAACGGAGGGTCAATGTGGTGGCTGAATGGAAAACAGGCAGTGATACTTGATGGCGACAGGCGCATGGTAATGGATGATGCCGCTTCTCCGCGCCTGACACTTCAAAAGGGAAAAAATGTACTGCGAGGGGCGGTGATCAACGGCCCGGGATTAAGCGATTTCTGCGTTCGCTTCCTGGACGAGAACGGAGCACCAATAAAAGACCTTACCATCACTACAAATTAATCGTAAGTATGACAATTAAATTAGTAAGCGTTATAGCTGCGCTTTCGATATATGCCGGCGGTTCAGCCGTTGCACAAACTGGTAAACCATTTATACATGACCCATCTACCATCGCAATGTCAGATGGAAAATATTACACCTTTGGTACCGGCGGTGGTGGCCTGATATCCGATGATGGCTGGACATGGAACGGCGGCGCCGTGCGCCCGGGAGGCGGAGCCGCACCCGATGTACTAAAAATCGGCGACCGCTATCTTGTTACATATGGTGCAACCGGCGGCGGATTGTTTGGCGGGCATAATGGAAAGATCTTGACCATGTGGAATAAAACGCTTGACCCAACCTCGCCGGATTTCAAATACTCAGACCCGATAGTAGTTGCTTCATCCGATGGCATCGAAGATAACGATGCGATCGACCCCAGCCTTTTTCTCGACCCTGCCAACGGAAAGTTATGGTTAACGTACGGTACTTATTTTGGATACATCCGCCTGGTGGAACTGGATCCTAAAACAGGTAAGCGGGTAGCCGGCAATAAAGCCTTGAATGTCGCCATTGATTGTGAAGCCACGGACCTGATCTACCGCGATGGATGGTACTATCTGTTAGGCACACACGGTACTTGCTGTGATGGGCCGAACTCCACCTATAATATTGTTGTCGGGCGCTCCAGAAAAGTGACCGGTCCTTATATTGATAACGTCGGCAGGGAAATGTTGAAGGGTGGTGGTAAAATGGTTGTAGCGGCTGGCGACAGGCTGATCGGCCCCGGCCACTTCGGTCGTACAGTGTTGGGAGAGGGAATTGAAAAAATGTCCTGCCATTATGAATCCGACCTTGACCAAAGTGGCCGGAGTGTGCTTGGCATCCGGCCCTTGCTGTGGAAAAACGGATGGCCGGTTGCAGGTGATAACCTGAAAGAAGGAACATACGAAATAGCATCTGAAAGACGGGGATATGCCCTGCAAATAGACGTTGACTTTACGCGGATGACAGGCGTAGCGCGCGGCTTTAACCGCAACAACGATGAGCCGGTAAAACCTATTCCCTCACAGGAGCTGGCGGACGTAGTAAACACCTGGCCAACCGGGAACATTGGTGTAACAATAGGCGACTATATGTTCCGCCCGCATCAGAAATGGACCATTACAGCCGTTCCCGGCTCCGGCTACCTCGGCGGACCTTACTACAAAATAACGATAGCAGGAACAGGCAGAGCACTAGCTGCTACTGCAGACGGCGAAGTGATCACAGTACCTGAATTTACCGGCGCGCCCGAGCAATTATGGAGGATAGATCAATTGACCGATGGAACATACCGTATCATGCCTAAAGCAGTTCCCAACTCGAAAGAACAATTAGCACTGGTATCCGTCGCAGACAGTTCGCCGACATTAGCAAAGTTTGATATGAAGAGCGATAACTGTAAATGGGATCTCAGGACGCATTAATAGTGTTCAATTAAAATTGACCGGTCAGTATTGGCTCTTTCATGAACATTTTTACGGTAGTTATCTGTAGTCTTCGCCGACGCTGTTGTTCTAGCCTTTTTCCGACCAATAATGAACTGAACTGCAGTCAGAGTTATGCGTATGTCTCTGACTACGCATCGGCTTCGGAGAAGCCGTCCGCTTACTGTTGTCAACCTGTCGCGAACGCTGTATTCGTCGCAATGTTTTTCACACTCAAATGATGTTTTTCTTGCGAACCGTCTTTTCCTGGAGTAAACTAAGTTGCAGTTTTTTACCGGTTGTGGATAAGGCGAGTATTAAATTGCTGTGGTGGTTAATAGTTATTATGTTTAGTTAATTACCGGGTAACGATGGAGGTGCAACGGTTGATGTATCATCGTTTTTAACCGACTTTTTGTTCTTTTTCACAGCAGCACCACGCAGTTTTCCAAAAGTGTAATTTAAATAAATATTGAACCTGCGATAAACAATATCCTGCTGTATAACCTGGTTATAATTGGGATCAGAATAATTGATTTTATAATTAAGGTATCTTAAATAAGGGTTACTTGCCGTACCGCGGATGGTCAGCTTTTTATTGAATACGCTTTTAGCCAGGCTAAAGGAAGTATAATAATAGGGACTGAAAGTTGTCTGCAAAGCTATTCCCGTTTGACTATAATACTGGAACTCAAAACCCGTACGCCAGTCATGATCCATTTTGTAACTTAAGTTAAGGTTCGTATTAACTAACGTTGCGTTTTTTAGATAGCTCAGCCCATCGATCATCCCCGCCAGATGTACCCGACTGATCCCCGTAAAAGCATTCAGATCCAGGCGCTGGCTTAAGGGATAATTAATGCTTACATAACCCGAGAGCGTGGCGTTTTTACCCAAATTGCTGTACGTGTTATTAATGACTCCGTTCGCTCCTGATAAGCTTATGTATTGTATAGAGTTGTTAGAAAAAGTATAACTTAAACCCGCGTTAAAAGAGCCATTACCAGACGCGCTATAACCTAAACTGAAGGTATGGTTTAACTCTGGCCGGAGATTGGGGTTGCCATAGCTGACAGACAACGGATTTTGCCGGTCGATAAATGGGTTTAGCTGCCTGATACCGGGCCTGCTGATCCGTTCGGTATACCCCCAATTAATACTTGTTGAGTTGGAAAGCTTTTTTTGAACGGCGATGGCTGGTATTACCCGGTTATAAGCGGGAATATTGACGGTGCCAACTGACGAAAAGTAAGCCTTCATCGAAGTCATCTCCCATCTTGCTCCTGCCTTGATCGTCCAGGAACCCAACTTAAATTGGTAGGAATTATAAGCTGCGTAAATGTCCTGATCATAATTAAAACCGTTTGCTGAACTGTTGCCTGTATTAACCAGGGTGGTTACATAGTCACTGAAGTTATTCCGGAAAATACTTTTAATACCTGCTTCTATATCCACGTGCTTTAGAGGATGGGTATAGTCCAGTTGCAAGGTGTGTTCTTTAGTGCCTGATATGTTTTCCTGGTTGTAATCGTTAATATTCGAATTCACCTGCTGAGATGCGGTAAACAGGTTAAGCCGGTTGTATTCGTTATGGCTATAGCGATAGGAGAACGAGAGCAGTTGCGTGTTCTTTCTCTTGAAACCCATTTGATAATCCAGACCAAGATCATACCCATGTTGGGTGTTGCGGTTGTCCTCGTCTGATTGATAGCCACTGTTCGTGTTGTCTATCTGGCGGATAAAACTGCTGCCGCGACGGTGGTTGAGACCACCAGCGTAGTTAATAATTGCCGAAATCAGGTTCAGGCTGTCCAGCTCATAACTATACTGGGAATAAACAACACTTTGATGATTAATAGTATGGGCCGTGCCTTCCTGGTCAGTGGTGGACTTGACCGGGCTAGCGTTTTGCCGGGAGATAGAAAAAGACGTTCGCGGGGTATTGTTGATGTTATAGCCTCCTGATACAGACATGGCGAATTTGCCGCTTTTAAACATAAAATTAGCACTGCTGCGCGGGCCGTTGGGGAACTTATAGTGAAAGCCGAGATTGCCATTATAACCATCCAGTTTTTTTCTAACAGTGATCACGTTGATAATGCCTGCCAATCCCTCGCTATCATATTTGGCGGGTGGGGTAGTGATCACTTCAATACTGGCTATACTGCTGGCCGGCATCACCCTGAAAATGTCCGCGGGATTGTTTGCCACTAACGATGAGGTGCGGCCATCTATCAGTACTCGAAAGCTTGAACTTCCTTTCAGTTTGATATCGCCGTCGGCGTTAACCGATACCAGCGGCACTTTAGCCAGCATCTCCAGCACAGTGCTGGTTTTATTATCCGGATCGCCCTGGACATTGTAAACCAGTCTATCCACTTCCTGCTTAACCAGTAGTGATTTGCCAGCAATAAACACCTCTTTTAGTAGCTTCGGGTCGGGCTCCAGATAGATTTCCGGCAGGGTAACTTCATTGCCATCTGGAACCGGAGCCCTGTAAACATGATAGCCCATCAATGATATCCTGATAATATGCGGTGAGTTATCCTGGGTGCTGATCCTGAAACGACCGGTAGAATCGGTAAAAGCCTGGCCTACCAATTGCAGATCATTACTGCGTAACAACTCTACACGGGCATCACGTAGTGGACGCTGGTTATCCATCGCCAATACACTGCCGCTGATCCCAATATTTGTGTTTGGTAATTGCCCGTTGGTTTCTATCAGGATATGCTGATTGATCTGCCTGAAGCTGAACCCCGTATTATGCAGCAACTCAAAAAGCGTCCGTTCAATAGTACGTCGGACCGGCACAAGGTTCAGTTTGTCTATCTTATCTATTTCTGCCTTACGATAAAAAAAGCGTAAGGTGGTTTGTTGTTCGATCTGTTTAAACGCGTCTGTTAACTCCTGTTGTTTCAGTCCTACAGTCACTTTTTCAACGGTCATATCCTGGCCATGTATCGGCACTGCCAACAATAACTGCAGGGTAGTGATGAGCAAGGCGGTAATAAGGAAACTGACGCGCACGAATTGTTTAAAGTTTAATTGGTGTTGCTTTGATTTGCTAAGAGGGCGGGCATAATACATCCCCTCATCCTGCATCTTTGCAGAAATTTCCATACTTTTAAAATGTTTTAAGTGATTACCAAATGATTTAAAACGACAGTTCTCTTTAACCTGTAGGCCGATAGCCGTCGGCTTGCAGGTTCTATTTTTGCTGGTTATACTACGTTGATTTTAAACCAGCCTTTCATTTTATTTCTTGTCCATTTATTATCGTTAATTACAGCCAGCTCCATCAATTAAAATGCTGCCGTCTGCTTGAGTTTGATAAGTAGCGTTGTTAAAAGCGCAGATCACCTTTAATATTTTATCCAGTTTTTCCCCTTGAAGAGATGTACCTGTAAACCGGCAGTTTTTCACTTTATCATTGCTGAAATTTATTTTAACATTAAAGCGTTGTTGTAACTGCGAGGCGGCTTCAGAAAAAGTAATGTCCTCAAAATGAAGTTCGTTTTTCTGCCACGCAATAACCTGTTCGGCATCTACTTCAGTTTGAGTAGCCTTACTATTCAATAAATTAAAGCTGATCTGCTGGTTAGGAGTGAGGATGCCTAATTGCTTGTTACCGTCAGCGACACTTACTTTCCCCCGTGTTACAGTCACTTCAATGGTATGGCTGATTTTATCCTCCTTAATATCAAAAGCCGTCCCCAATACAGTAGTGACTACTTTTCCTGTATGGATTATAAAGGGTTTATTTGCATCATGCTGAATATCGAAGTAGGCTTCACCGGAAAGGTAAACCTCTCTTGTTTTCCCGGTAAACTGTTCAGGATAGCTCAACCGGGAGTTGGAGTTGATCCAAACTTTACTTCCGTCAGCTAAAGTGATCTGCTTTTGTTGACCGGAGGGAGTGTTCAGTTCAGTCAGCTGCGCCGGATACCGGCGATTTTGCGATGCTGGCCATTTCAGGTAAAGCGTAAAACAAATGGCTAATACTGCTGCAGCGCCAGCTACGTAGCGCCATATATGCCTTCGCGGCCGCATGACAATTACTTTGGGTTCACTTGCCTGTATGCTATCCTGTATTTGGCCAAATAAATTTGTAAGAAATTGATCTTTTTGACTTTCATTAAAATGATGCCATGGAGAATTGGGATTATTGGTTTCATTCAGCCAGTTTTCCACCAGCTCATTTTCTTCCGGCGAAGTTTCGCCTTTCTGGTAACGATCCAGCAAGGCTTCTATAATAGTATGATCCATCTTTATAGAAATTTAACAGTAGTCGTATGAACCGCCGTTTAGTACTATAAGAAAATGAAATATTTTTTTAAGAAGGGAGATACTATGATAGCCACCAGATAAGAGTTGTAACAGAAATACCGGAAAGTGATTTTCTTAAATGTGCTAATGCAGTTGATAACTGATTTTTCACGGTTTGTTCTGACAATTGAAGTTTTGCTGCAATTTCCGGAATGCTTAAATTTTCTTCCCGGCTCAGGCTATAGATTTCCTTAACTTTTGGGGATAATTGGTTGAGAGAGCTTAAAATAGTTTGTTGAAGTTCTTTAGCGGTTATTGCCTGCTCGATGCTGGAGTGATATGTGCTCGATAAGGATTGGAGCGAAGCCGAATATTCCTGGCGCGTCACATTCTTGCGGATTTTATCTATGATGCGGTAACGCGCAATAGTAAAGAGGTAGGTTTTTAAATTGGACGTGATATTTACTTGTTTTCTGTCTTCCCAAAGCTTAACAAAGAGGTCGTGTATGATGTCCTGTGCGTCATCTAAATCGAATAGTTTTGACGCTGTAAAATTCGCAAGACTTTTTGCATAGCGGTTATAAATTTCAGCAAACGCCGCTTCATTATCTTCCTTCAAAAGAAGAATAAGTTGAAGGTCCGGTAACTGATTTATCACTTTCATTACTAATGTCAAATATAGATTTTAATAATTGATAATTGTAAGTAGCGCATTTTTGGGTGGATTAATAGCTGATTTGTTTTTGTATTTTCTTGTTTATTAGACTTTAAAAGACCTCGCTCAGCAAAAGTGCTGTCATCTGGCACTTTCATATTATTGCTGATTTTACGCTTGGCTATCCTGATATAATTTATCAGTGCTATTAGTAATGGGATGATATAAAAAAACAGTTTTAAAAGTTTCAAAGTTTATTGCCCGCTTAACAGGAGATCAATAGGATAGTGAGCAGTACCGAGCATAGGACATATGTGCAAGTTCAAGAAATGGCAATGAATGCCAACATGAAAAGGGATGGAGCAGCCCGAGTAACTGTAACCAATACCTATGAGGCTACGATGCCAGGTGTGGTAGCTGGTTACGAGGCAGCAGTCTATCAGAAACACGATTATCAGATTGCCGCTACTACATTTTTGATGAACAGGGAACTGGCGAAGGAAGGTAATCCATTGAATTCGGCGGGCGGAAACTTGCCTACCCATAGTAACAACCATACCATCGGAACCGATCTTCCTGGCACATTAGATGTCAATGTGGTTAAGGCTATGATAATACAGGAAAGCGGAGCGGGCACCTATACGGGTGGCGCAGGAACTGGACCTGCAGATCCTATGCAGGTAAATAACAAGGGAGATTGGGGAGGTGGAGGAAAGGCACAGGTAGGTTTGACCAAAGGACAAGCGATGACACCGGAAATTAGTATTAATGCGGCTGTGGGTTGGTTATTTTTGAAAGGCATGGGATCGTCAGGTGCTGGAGTGATGAACTGGAGAAATGGGCAGGGAGGAGATTGGTGGAATGCCGTAGATAAATACAAGCTAATCCGAAAATTGATTATGTTGGCGACGTTCAGAAGAAACATCAAAGCATAACACCTGCAACCCCCGCAAATTATTAACCAATGAAAGTATTTTTGATAGGTACATTTCTTTTATTGTCTTGTACCAATGGTACAACGGATACCACAGTAATTCCGAAAGACAGTACAGCAACAGTGATACAACCGACGGCATCTATAGCGTTGACCGATCCAATGGCTGTTCGTAAATCCGTGGATTTTGACAGTTCTCTGCTTAGCAAACCCAATGAGCTTTTTCAGTGGCTCTCAAAAACATATCATGAAGATATCGGAGTCCTACCCAATGCCTCAATTGGTAGGACCTCAAAAATTCTCTCTGGCGTAGAGATCGCATCGTTCGGGATCTGCCAGGTGTATCGTATCCAGCTGACGGGAAGCTTTCCGGCAATGGTATCGCCTGAGATGAAGCTGATCTACAACAGCAGTGTTGGTAGAGCCGTACTTATCCCTTTTGAAACTGTCTTGTTTCCCAAAGTTGACAAGGGTAGAGCGTTGCTCTCCACTATCATCGAAGGTAAGGGTAATGGCTACCTTGCCATCTATCAATTCGATGGAACGGCTAACTTCAAACGGATTTTCTTCTCTCTTGACATGCCGGCATGTCAGGGCGGTATCCCAGTGCTTAATGCTGGGTTAGATTGCGTTAGTTACGAGCCATTCCTTTTGGATTATAAAAGTGACGATGTGAATGGGGATGGAATCCAGGATATTTCATTTGTAGGAAAAGTGAATTATTACTGCAAAGGATTAGAAACTAATATTGGGCGTAAGGACAGAAAGCCACTACGATCTGAAAAGATTAACATCACTTTCGTTACAGATAAGCAGGAGGCCTCTTTTGCATGGAGCTTGAAAGATACCGCCATTTGTAAACTGATTTTTCCATAAAAGTTTTCGGTTGTTTATGAAACAATGCCTGACTATTGGATTGTTGATCCTATTAAGCGCAAGTTCATCAGTGGCACAGGATAGCCTTTTGGCGATGAACCGACCTGCAGTTTATGAACAGGGTTATCGAGAGATCGAAATACTATTGCAAGAGAATAAACCTGGAAATTTCAAAAAAGCGGTATTTGTTACGGAAAATAGCTTCCTCAACCAGACCCTCACTTTTAGTTCGTTTGAAAGCAAGATAAAGCAGATGGCTTTCCTTGCCGGTGCCTGGGCAAAAGCGAATGGCTTGCCGCAGTATCGTTTAAAGGATAGTTTCAACATGGCGCTTAACTATGCGATCTACACCTTAATGAAGGACAGCATAAAGATTGTTGGCAAAGATCCCAGTCAAGACTTGACCACAATCCCCTTGCTTTATGATTTCACTGATTTCAATGGTAAGAAGGATTGGACAAAGATGTTTGTGACCAAATTGCTCTATACCTATTCTGGTAACTGTCATAGCTTACCATACCTCTACAAAATCTTGGCAGATGAGCTTGGAGCGGCCTGTTGGTTAAGTTTGGCTCCGAACCATATCTATATCAAGAACCGTAGCCAGAAATCTGGCTGGTATAACACCGAGCTTACCAGTGGCAGCTTTCCGATCGATGCTTGGATCACCGCTTCAGGATACATCCCCTTACAGGCCATACAGAATGGCATCTATATGGACACCCTGAGCAATCAACAGGCTATAGCCCTTTGTTTGCTCGATCTGGCAAAAGGCTACGAGTTCCAGACCAGAAATTATGAAGGTGGCTTTATCATTAAATGCTGCGATCTGGTGCTGAAATACCATCCGACTAACGTGCAGGCTATTTTGCTCAAAGCTGAAACCCTGAAGCGCACCTACCAGGCAAAAGCTAAGAAGCGTCAGCAGGCTGCAAAAGATATTTATACACAGATGGAAAAAAGCTATACACAGCTCTTTGAGTTGGGCTACCGTGAAATGCCTGAAAGCATGTACATCGATTGGTTGAAAAGCCTGAACACAGAAAAAGCAAAGTATCAGAATAAAAACCTATAAATGGTTATTTGTTTTCAGCACATTTCATCTTACACCTTTCACATTTGGCGATACTTGAGTTGGGTTAATTGGGAATAACTAATCATCGTAATGGCTGGGTAGTTTCCGTAACTAATGTCAGCCTTCCCTTTTTAGCAGAGGTTTTGGTCTCAATGTATCTGTCAAATTTTTGGTCCTTTGACATGGCGATAATGCATGATATCCTTTTTTCAACTCTTTAAGTTTATTAAATTTAAAGCATGGAATTGCCAATCAAAAATTTTGATATCGATAAGAATAGCACTCATTTGAAAGCGCTCTGTGCGACTCATGATCCAGAATTCTTTTTTGCAGATTAAGTTTTACATTTTCGTCATGCCTGGGGTACACAGCAGCGTATTGTACAGCATGGTCATTTCGTGTTTGTTCATCTGCTCACCTTTCTGTTTTTACTTGCCAAATGTAGAAACATCATCCTGCTTTTACCTATGTTGAGGCTGGTGATCTTTTTCGTGAGCTCGTCTTTTCTGTTGGTCCAATCCATCAATTGCTGTTGCAAGCGATGGATTTCTTCTTGATGGGATATGTAATGCTTGGCCATGTGGTCTTGATTCAATGGTTGGCAAAGGGCACGCCAGTGATCTCTTGGCAGATGCTAAGGAAACGCTCCTGGAGGGCGGTGTCATCCGCCGCACGATGGTGGCGGTTGATCTGCTGATGGAAAAAATAATTGCCGCTCACCTTCGCTCTCTCATCATTACTGCCAGCTAACCACACCTGGGTAGCATAGCCCAAGGTTAGATCGTCGGGGGCTCCCTTACCGCCCATCTTCGTCGGAACCCATCCCGGATCCAGGGCATTCGAATAAACATCTTTCCATTTTCTGGCTACGGCTAAGGCGAGCATCAGCACATGCAGTTTGCTATCAGAATAATTGATTTTTCGATGTTCACTTTTCAAATGCTCCAGTTTCAGGCTTCCCGACAGATGCATGCTTGAACTGAGATAGATCAGCCGCTTGGGTTTGTTGATCAGACTGGTGAGCACATATGGGGACAGTACATTGATGTTAACAATCTGTTCGGCCGGGACAGTGTAGACACCCGCGTTGTGTATGACCACATCAAACGCTCCAAGAGCATTGACCTGGGCTGCCAAATCCTTGGTGGCCTCCAGATCGAAAAGATCAGCTACCAAAATAGCTTCAGACCCAGTCACCTTAGTCTGCGTTTCTTTTTTCCTTTCACCCGTACGTGCATGCAGCACAACTTTGTGGCCTTGTTCGATCAAAGCCTTTGCAGCCAGTAAACCAAGGCCATCGGAAGATCCCGTAATAAATATTCTTGCCATTTGAAATAATTCATTAAATAATCAAAACCTAAATTAGTAGGTTTTATGATAGAATAATATGACACGACGCAGGATGGAAATTCTTGATCAAAAATCATAGGGTCTGGTCCAGTCAATATTGCCGATTTAAGCACGCCATTTCTAAATTTATCCAAAACTTTGCCGTTGACGATCATCAAACAGCATACCTGGAAATGATTTGATAAC
>VFQP010000738.1_pt1 | contig 54457 bp, 89 predicted proteins | sample 3512351 | NCBI WGS metagenome assembly VFQP01 (sample SAMN10412372, study PRJNA504923) | tailings metagenome | isolation source: Relicate 1 Philex TSF1 revegetated site | place: Philippines: Tuba, Benguet | collected 2017-08-29 | reverse complement strand
GGGGGGGGGGGGGGGGGGGGGGGGGGGGGGGGGGGGGGGGGGGGGGGTGTGGCGGCGGAGGAGGCGTGTGCGGTGCTTGAGGGGGAGATCGGAAAAGCGATTATGTGCACATGTCCAGGTGGTATTTTTGGCATTGCATGCCTGTGTCGTGATGGGGATGTGCAGGAGAGGTTGTGTGGAGGGAAGTGCATACGTTTTTGTGTATGTCATGTATGCATGATCATGTATGGTATTCATACATGCATACATCATACAACTTGCTACACACTCGGTGCATAACAAGGTACATGACAAGCACACACAATACCCAACAAGCACACACACAAACAACTCCAATACCTGTATAATACCATCACTGTGTATGTACGCATCCCTACTTGCTACATACTGCGCTTCACTCACATGCACACGCGCCATTGCATGCGCATACGCATCGTACGCTGCATGTGCATGGTGTGGTGGTGGGTGGTGGGGCATCACGCGAGCCATCAGTGTTTGTATGATGCTTCTTGTGGATTGTGGTGCATGCATGGGGGAGCGTGTGTTGGGCTCTGGTTGCACATCCTGTGTGGGTGTATGGATACGCGTGTGTATGGATGTGCATGTGTACAATCACACACCCCAACTTACACAGCAACATACATCACATTCATGTGGCACATCAAACACATCTGCAGCAACAGGCCCAGGTTTGTAGTGCCCATACTCCACTATGTAATGGTCAAAGTGTGCTTCCTCTATAAGGTTGACCCCCCACATGGTCAACGCAAGGGGGGTGCTGTCATTGGCACGTGTGTAGAACATGTATGTGCCCTGATAATGACCATATCCAAGATCCTTGTCGACAACCCACACCCACTGCAATGCCGATTGACCCTGCCACAATGCACTGCTGTCGTTGAGGTGCCAGTGTGGGTGTGTGAGGTTGGGCAACACCATGGGAAGGTGGAGGGTAGGGGATGGCATCATGTCGCCCTGATCATCATCATCCCCATTGTCAGCTGGTTGGGCATAGACCGCATCGTCATCGCCATACACGCTCGACCAGCATCCAAGCTTGTCTTTTGCTGGGGTGACTACAAACTGCATTGCCTGTGGGAGATGGTTGCATTCCCATGATCATCATGCTGTGACACATGCTGCTCCCTTACACAATCACATACCCCTTGATCTTTGTACTGCAACAATGTGTAGGTGCTCTCCAATCCATTGGTGATGGTAACCACTGCCCCTGCTGTAGTGTCAACATACGCACGAGTCTTGTACCTGTGTATCGGACGGTGTGATCAAGTGCGCATACAGCCAACGCTCACAGTGGCGCACAGTGTATTGGGATGTACATACGTCAATTCTGTAGATTGAAAGTCTTTGCTGCTGGGAAGTCGCTGCTGGAACCACACCTAGCAGGAGGAACCATCACAACTGATGAACACATGTTCTTTGTTGTACCATCCCTTTCAACCCGCCTTCCTTTCAACCCCAAACAATACTGCAACATACTGCAACATACCTCGTAGCTGGAAGGCCACTGAGGAACACTCATCTGCTCGTTTGATATCGATACATTGCAACTGATGGTTACAAGCGAGTTACACAGTACTATCAACCACAACACGCTCCTCATATTTGCAATATCGCTGGCAATGCTCTATCTTACAAGTTATTGATCACCACGAGAGAAATTGTTTTGCCAACGGTTTCCTCATGATATACTCACGAAAGCCCACGTCACCTCGACGTCAGCACCTACTCAAAGGTCCATCAGAGGTCATACTTGACTTGCCACTTGCCCTGAAAGTCTGTTTCAAGCCGCCATGCATTCTCCCGCACCTCACCAAAAAACTCCTGTGGTGTATACAATATACTTGGGCTTCTTTACACACAACAACACAACGCACAACAAGAACAACAACATAGCACAACACACGCACCCCGTTGATGTCGCCTCGGTCATTCACATCTGCCTTGTACCCCACAGTCAATTTCAAGTCCTGCTCTGATGTGAAATTGTACAGTACCTTGGTCACTTGGGCACGTCCATGTGCAAATGCCTGTGTGTGAGTGAATACAGAGCAACCCATGAGCGTGTGCTTCTACATTGATGATGATGTTGTTATGCACTCAAGCATGGGAGTGTACATGCACATCCATGTGCACACGGGCCACCCATACTACTCCAAGTCGTGTTGTGCACCACACTTTTTACCCCAAACACATCACCACACACAACCTTGTTGCTCTTGGTGTTGTACTCTGCTTGTCCCACCAACTTGAAGTACGCACTCTTATTTTTCAATGGCACAAAATGGGCGGCAACAGCAGTGAGGCGCACATCAGCACGTGGCTGCAGGTCCATCAACACCCCCGCCCCCACCCGTGTGCGCATGTCCTTGTCTGCAGGCTTGCGTGGTCGTGTGCTATTGCTATAATAGTATTTCAACATGGATGCTTTGCCATTGACGTTGCCCGTGGTGGTGTTGAGCGAGCCAGTAGCCTTGATCACCCAATCTTCATCTGTTTTAAACTTTTCCTTGACATCAAGCGATAGTGTACGTGTTGTATTGTTGAAGACGAACTGGGTCTCCATTGTATTGGTTGTTATAAATGATGGGGTGATTGAGTTTTCTTTGTGTTTTGAGTGCAAGTGGCGGCCTGTTGCGGTGGTCAAAAGTCAACGTTTGTTTGTTGCGTACAAAGCATTTCTTACGTGTGAATGCTTGAAACCATGTTCATCACATAGCTGGCATCCATATACACCTCCTCTTGTGCTATACCAAACAAACAAGCCCACCATGTTGAAGAACAAAGCATTTGTCAAAAAGACAAAGCAGGGAAAAGTGCTCAAAGTCGTCCGTGAGCACTATTTACGCGATGACATATGGAGTGGCTCACCTCTGGATCCTGAATGTGATCCCAGTGCCCACAAATTGGCAGCTGATGCCGACCACTATGTGATCATCGACACCAACGTGGCGCTCCAGCAGGTGGGTGGTGATAGTGGGCCCTCAGCATCCGTGCGTGATATTTTTCAACTCAACACATCACTACTACTGTGTCACACGACATACAACACGCCTTGTTTTCCAGATTGACCTGTTGGAGCAACCGGCCATCAACGATGTCATCATCCTTGGTGTGGTGCTTGAAGAAGTGCGCCATCGTAACAACGCAATATACACACGCTTGCGTGCACTGATTGCAGATCCAGATCGACGCTTTTTTGTGTTTTCCAATGAACACCACAAGTATGCTGTTGCAATTGGCACCCATCCCAACCCACTACAGCCATCCCATCCGCTCCCTCCCCCCACACACCCTACACACACTACAGAGAAACATACATAAAACAAGAACCAGGGGAGACACCAAATGACCGCAATGATCGTGCCATACGTGTTGCTACACAGTGGTATACCCAGCGTATCCCCACCATGCAAACCATGCTGATCACAGATGATGCTGATTGCAGAGCCAAAGCACAGGAGCTTGGGTTGTCAGCTATGAGCACCATGGTGTGTGTGTGTGTGTTGGGGTGCATGTGTGCGTTGTTGCTGTCATGGTGATGTTTGTTATTGTTGCAGGTGTCCTGGTTCTGTCATGAATGCATACGCAACATCCTTTTGTACATATACACAACACACACCATGCACCACCCACATGCCCACACATCACTCCCCCCCCCTCCCCCCCCCAGGCATATGCATCCACACGCACAGACGCACCCCACCTGGTAGACATGGTTGCCCGTGGTCGAGCCGAAGAGATGGACGCCCGCCTCACCACCCACGGCACGGGCCCCAACAAGCGGCAACGTCTCTACGAAGAACACCTAGGCAGCGCAGACATCATGGCGGGCATACAAGCAGGCACCTACCATCAGGGGAGCATACGCACGAGTCGATACAACCCATGGGAGGCGTTTGTGTCGTCTGCAAGCGTGGGGCAGGATATTGTAATTAAGGGGAGGACTGCGATGAATAGGGCGATTGATGGGGATGTGGTGGTGGTGGCGTTGCTGCCGGTGGAGGAGTGGGAGGGGGAGGGGGGGATGTTGGTGAAAGAGGGGGAGGAGGGGGGGGAAGAAGAAGGGGGGGCTGGTATTGCAGAGGTATGTGTTTGGGGTGTGGGGGAAGTGAGTGTGTGTGTGACCTTTTAATCACAAATGCAAATGCATTACACATGCAAATGCATCATAGTGTCTCTCCACATACACTTATCTTATATATACACCAACTGCTTGTGTCCACACATGCACATACACACACACCATCACTCACCCAAAACACACACACCTCTAGGCAGTACCAGACGCACCTTCTGCAGCAGGTACAGGAGCAGCTGCACGCCCTTGTGGTAAAGTGGTGGGCATTGTCAAGCGCAACTGGCGCACACGGGGGTATTGTGGATCACTACAGGTGTGTGTGTTTTTGTTTTTGTTTTACTATTTCTCTTTTGTTTTATTATGGATTTATTTTTCTTGGTATGTGTGTGTGTATAGATGTAGCATCACAATGATGCTGTGCCTCATACATATGAATGCATTATTCTCCATTCCACCACACACACCCCATACACTCCCATTGCACCCTGCATACACTCCCCCCACATCACGCCCCTCCCCTCCCCCCCCCCCCACAGCCCCCCAAGGACGGCACCTCCTACGGCATCCATGTGCTCTTCTGCCCAGTGGAAAAACGGTACCCCTTTATCCGCATCCACACCAATCAAGCCACCACCCTGGCAGACAAGCGCATCGTCGTCGCCATCGATGGCTGGGATATTGGCTCTGCCTACCCCCATGGACATTATGTACGCACCTTGGGGACGATTGGCGATCGAACAACAGAGACAGAAGTGGTGTTGCTGGAGCATGATGTCAACAGCGCTCCTTTCAGTGCAGCAGTGCATGCATGTGTGCCCCCACTGCCATGGTCTGTGACTGACATGGATGTAAGGGAAAAAGGTCGAGAGGATTTGCGTGATAGGGTGGTGTGTTCGGTGGACCCACCTGGGTGTAGGGATATTGATGATGCTTTGCATGTGCGGCGGCTGGAGAATGGGAGATATGAGCTGGGTGTGCACATCGCAGATGTCACACATTTTTTGTTGCCTGATACTGCAATGGACCTAGAAGCTTCACAACGGTGTGTATTCTTTTGGGGGGGGAGTGTTTTGGTGAAAGTGTGTGTGTGTTATTGAGAGGGGGTGGTGTTTTTGTGAGAGGGTGTGTGTTTTATTGAGGGTGTGTGTGTTTTACAGGGTGTGTATGTTCCTCAATTTCCATTAATAACACACATCCAATGCACACACCACACACCAACACACATCCAATGCACACACCACACCACCTCACACCATCCTGCTAAAAACACCCTCGCCCCTCCCCACACACCAGGGGCACCACTGTCTACCTAGTGGACAGGCGTGTGGACATGCTCCCCAAACCCCTCACTGAAGATATATGCAGCTTGAGGGGGGGTGTTGACCGACTGGCATTCAGTGTTCTGTGGGAGGTTGACCTTGTACACAATCAGGACTATCATGATGATAACAAGAACAACATGGACAATACCACCAATAACAACGAGATGGACATGGATAACACCACCAACGACAATAACAACAACAGCAACAACAATACAGCGCATATGGACAGTGTTATTGAGGTCAACATAGTCAACGTGCGGTTCACCAAGTCAATCATTCGTTCCTCTGCAGCGATGACCTATGCTGAGGCACAAACACGCATTGACGACACACGGTTGCATGATGATATCACAGTGGGGTTGCGTACCATGTTGGCAATAGCACGGGTGTTGAGAGCGGGGCGGGTGGCCCGGGGTGCCCTGCAGTTGGCATCACCAGAGGTTAAATTTTCCATTGACCAGGAGACACATGATCCCACTGATGTCAGCATGTACCAGGTATGTGTGTGTGGTGGGTGTGGTGTGTGTGGGGGGTGAATGTTGTGGGTGTAATGGGGAGTGGAGGTATTAGGTGTAGGAAGGTGTGGGGTGTACAAGTGGGTATGTACGAGTGAGTGGGTGTGAGTGGGCATATATGTTTATGCCCATGGTTGTGTGTGCCCTCTCTTTTCCTCAACCCTCCCTCAGATTCGAGAAACCAATCAAATGGTAGAGGAGATGATGTTGCTCGCCAACTGCACTGTGGCTGCACACATGCTCAACGCATTCCCAGCATGTACATTGCTACGTAGGCACCCTATACCAGAGCCCAGGCAGTTTGAGCCACTGCTGAGGGCTGCTGCTGCTGTGGGGGTGGATATCGACCCAAATACTTCCAAGGTGTGTGGTGGTGTGCGTGTGGTGGTGGTGTTGTGATGGGTGATGTGGGTGGGTGTTGTGGGTGGGTGTGTAAACACATTGGTACAAATATTCCTATTGTTGCATGTGCAAACACACACACACACACATCATCATATATTTGTATTCCTATAACACACACACACACACCTACACACACCTGTTTCTATAACACACACACATTTCTATGACACACACACACACACCTGTTTCTATAACACACACACATTTCTATGACACACACACACACACACACACACACACACACACACACCTGTTTCCACGACACACACACACACAGTCATTGGCTGCGAGCTTGGATCTTGCTGTGCGTGCTGATGACCCCTACTTTAACAAACTCATACGCATCATGGCTACACGCTGCATGACACAGGTGTGCTTGTTGTGTGAGATAATGTGGTGTGTGAATATGTGTTGATTGTTGTATAAGGGTAGTGCATGAGAAGTGCAGTATCTGTGTGTGTATAGTACGTGTATGTGTATGTGAGTGCATGCATGCAGCAGTGCACACATGGGTCTCTTCACATGGGTCACATACACCACCACATACCTTTGTCTACATGCACACAGGCTGTGTATTGTGGTAGTGCTGATGTTACTGCAGCAGAATATTATCATTATGGCCTTGCAGCACCTATATACACCCATTTCACCTCACCCATTCGACGGTATGTGTGTGTGGAATGTTGCAGGTACACCACATCCACATCCACTTCCACGTCCACATCCACCACCACAACAACAACAATCACAGGTATGCAGATGTGATGGTGCATCGTCTGCTGGCAGCATCCCTGGGTCTCACACCCCTCCCAGCAAGCAGCCGTGATAAGGACAGCGTGCACAGCACGTGCGCCAATCTCAACGTGCGCCATCACAATGCACAGCTGGCAGGACGTGCATCGGTGGAGCTGCACACATTGATATTCTTCAAGGATAGGACGGTGGTTTCTGATGCACGGGTCATCAAGGTGTGTTGTGTAGTGTGGGGATGCGATGGGTACTCACCATCATGCCACACACAACAACCCCCTGCTACAACCCCAGGTCAAGGCCAATGGAATGGTGATGTTTGTGCCCAAGTATGGAATTGAAGGTCCTGTGTATTTTCAGGGCAAGGATGACAGCATGGAAGAGGCACCACAGTATCTTGTGGATGAGGCGGCACAGACGGTGAGCACCGCAGATGGGACATTGTTGTATACCATATTCGACAAGGCAGCGGTGCGCATCAGTGTGCGTGAGGGGTTTGGGCATCGAAGGCAGCTGGTGCTGGAGTTGGCGTCGCGTGACGACATACCAATGAATGAGTTGGCTGTGGTGTGAAAAACAGGGAGTTTGGGGGGAGGGCTCACGGTGTTTTGCAAATATTTCATAATTAGTTCCATTGGTTGCAACCAAGACGTTTGGCATTCTCATACGATTAAACTTGCAACAGCAACGCACAACGCAAACCATTAATCCTCCGCCTTGCGACTTCACGCAGCAACACTCATCCACTTCTTGATCAGCACCTGTTGCGCTGTGTGCACGACAGCCCACCAAATCTCGTTACCCCGTCTATGTCTAAACCACCGTGGCGGCTACTGTGGCTTGCCGTTATTGTATTCTGTGCACCCAACAGCCATGCATATACATACAAAAATACATATACAACAGCCCGCGCGTTGCTTGCTGACACTACTACCATCAACAACGCGTCTATCGGCAATGTATTGCATACGATAAAATCGTTGCTCACACCAGCTCGGGCGTTGAGTGATGACCAAGATCATTGCACCACACTTGAATGCCAAATTGAGCAGGGTGTATGCATCCCTCGAGCATTAGACGCAAATGACAGGTGAGTGGGGGAGGGAGGGTGGGTTTTTGGTGGGTTGTTCAAGTACAAGAACTTCACGCCGACAATACAGGTGCCGCCTTGCGGGGGACAATCCTGCATGCACCGATGGCAACCAGTTTGTGGAGTACCTTCCCCTGTGGTTCTGCCGCCCAGACAGCGTACCACAATGGAGCATCGGATTGGTGCTTGCGCTGTGGGCATTACTGCTCTTTTACTGCATGTCATCTGTTGCAGAAGCATTCCTGGTGCCCGCCGTACAGGTCTGTGTGTGGAAATACAGCCACACATGCTCCACAAATGCACGTGGTACACTCTATCACCCATACCCACACCTCCATACAGTATATGGCAACAACGCTGCGTCTCCCAAGTGACATTGCCGGCATCACATTGTTTGCGTTTGCCACGGGTGCCCCTGACATTTTCACACAGCTCGCAGCCATCAATGAGGGGCAACATGTAGACATTCAACTGGCAGTGTCATCGACATTAGGATCAGGGTTGTTTATCATTTGCATCGTGCTGGCAGTGGTGCTCCTGCTGACACCCACATCCATCGTCGTGCAGGTGTGTGGTTGGTGTAACTGTGGTGCGCATGTGTGTGTGTGCGTCCACATTCTTTTGCAATACGATCAGACAGTTTGTGTATCCGCCAGAATGACCTCTATGACCACCACCAATACGCATTGCATCCACCCTCAACATCCACCCTCACCGTGCCCCCTGACAGGACACCACCAGCTATGTACGTGATGCAGGAGCATACCTCTGTGCATGCCTTCTCGTGCTGGTTGTCATGTGGGATGATTCCCTACACGTGTTTGAGGCACTCCTCATGCTGGCGTGCTATGTGGGGTACATTGCATGCTGCCTGCACACCATGCGTGATGCCACCCCCCGAGGGTATGCAGCCCCAGGTGCATTTCACATGGGGGAGCTTGTGGCCCCCCAGATATGTGTGGAGCTGTCAGCAGTGGCGGATGGGTGTGGGGAGAGTGAAGGAGGGGGGCATGCCAAGGGGGATGGTAGCCATTTCATTTACCAGGGGGGTGCTGCTGCAAATACGAATACCAGGTATGGTTGTGTGTGGTTGTACAAGAGAGGATGTGTGTGGGGGGTTGTACAAGAGTGTGTGTGGTTGTACAAGAGAGGATGTGGTTGTACAAGAGTGTGTGTGGTTGTACAAGAGTGTGTACAAGTGTGATAGAATTGTACATCCCACCACCACCACCACCACCACACACACAGGTCCACCACCACCGAGGACCCCACTATACCAATAAATCGCCGCCGTAACAACCGCAGCAACTCTGACGCAACACCACCCTACCCACAACATAACGACCCCTCCCCCCTCCACGAGCAGGAAGAAACCAACCCCTCACTGCGCAGCCCCAGCGCCAGCCCCTATACAAACAACACACCACAATTAGCCAATAGCCCCGCACAATACCCACCACCCACCCATGATCCCCCCGTACGCAAGCTCTCCAAGCCCATACTATGCTCACCCAGTGGTCACAGCATGCCCTCTACGCCCCCAGCAGGATCAACCCTCCCTCGTACCATGATGCATCATGTTAGGCAGTTATTACATTGGCACCATACGCCATTGGTATTGCGCCCATTGCTGGTGCTGTGTGCCCCCATCACCTTGTTCATGCATGCCAGCATGCCCAGCGTACACCCGGGGCGCTACTCACGACGCTATTGCTTTGTGCTTGCGGTGTGTGCACCCCTGGTGTTGGGGCTGGCAGTGGGTGCGGGGGACTGGCGTGTTTGCAATATATTGCTGTCATGGGCGTGTGCGTCCCTGCTGCTGTTGCTGCTGCTGCTCACGACGTTTCGGGATGGGGGGGATGGACGAGCGCAGCGTGCCAATTCTGTGTGTAGTTTGTTGGCATTTGTGCAGAGCATGGTGTGGATGAGTTTGCTTGCTGATGAAGTGGCTGCATTGTTTGAATCGCTGGGCATGGTGTTGAATTTGCAGGTATGTGGTATTGGATGTGCATCAGGTAATGGATGTGCCATGTGTGTGGATGTGCAAGGATGTGACCACCTCAACCCCCCACTGTTATAGACGGACATTCTCGGGGCAACATTGCTCGCATGGGGAGAAACACTCCCTGACCTTGTTTCCTCCATTGCAATCGTCCGCACCGGCCACTCGATGATGGCCATCTCTGCAGCATTTGGCGGACCCACCCTCAACCTGCTGGTGGGTACAGGTGCATCTGTGTTGTGTGCCATTTTACGAAAGGGTACTGTGCCTGCTGAGCTCACCAATGGGGTGGTGGTGCTGGTTGCTGTGTCCATTGTGACATTGTTTGTGGTGCTGGCAGTACCAGCATTGAGCCAATGGCGGTTGAGGCGGTCACTTGGGTGGGGGTTGGTGGTGCTGTATGTGGTGAGTCTGGTTGTGTTTTTCATATCCGACTCGCAGTTGGTGGTGCGACATGTGAGCGCCAATGGGGGGGCACATCTTGGTTGAGGGATGGGACCGCATTGAAGATGACTGCAAGTAGTACTGCTGCTGATGATGATGATGACCAACACAAATTAATGACAACAAATTGATATAGACAACCCAATTCATGCTGTTTCTTTTTTAGGTGTACACTAGATGTCTTGATGTGTTTTCTCTTGACAGGGGGGGTGTAGCCCATGCAGGCACTGTGGAAAACAACATAATACACGTGTGCAATTTTCAATCGCGCATTGCACTACACAAAGTTCATAAACCAACACATCACTGCAGCTTGGTGTTGCGTATCAGATCTCACAAGATCGCAGCCATGGCGTACTTGACATGCCCACAACGTGCAACAATGGGCCTCGCTGCCCCAATCAAGCAGCCATTCCTGCGTTCTCGACGCGTGGTGCAGTGCAGTGCATCCAAGGTACTCTACACACCAGCAGGGACAAGCCACGAGGGGTGATGGCGGATAAAATGCCCACTTTATGGTCGCCCTCCTTACACAGGACGTGCAGCAGACATGGGAAGAGGCAAAGAAGCGAGTTGCAGCGGTATGGTGGTATAGCTAGCACTGAGATACTTTGACCACGCCCCACGACACACCCAATCCCCCATCATCAACCAGGGCGCTGCTGCTGCTCTCCTCACCTTTTCCTCCCTCTCAGCCTCCTTGCCCGCCGTCGCCAATGAATTTGATGTCCTCACCACCGCACGACCCACCACCAACTACATCCTCGACGATGCAGATGTGCTCAGCAAGTCGGTGAAAAAGAGTGTCGGTGACCGTTTGCGTGCATTGGAGAGTGAGACAGGGTATCGTTTGGAGGTGATTACCTTGCGCAAGTTGGAATTTGAAAATGATGCATTTGCATTTGGGGATAAGCTCATTGAACGGTGGTACCCCACGGAGGCCGAGGGGACCACCAAGGGTGTGTTGCTGGTGGTGACAACTGCCAAGGATGGGGCGTTGACGGGGGGGCCCAAGTTTGTGGGGGTAGGTGATGGGTGGGTGCGTGTGGAGTGACACGTGTGGCATATTGTTTGTGTGTTGATTGTGTGTGAGGTGTGCAAACACTCGATCATCCATCAACCTACCCATCACATACAAACCGTGTTTCTCCTCCATCCATTGCATCACACACACCACACACACACACACACCCCACATCACAGGCAGTGACAGATGATTTGATTGACAGCATCATCAGTGCAAACATCCCAGTCTTCACAGAAGAGGAAAAGTACAATGAAACAGTCACAAGCTCAGTCAACCGTATAGAAGCTGTCATTCGAGGACAAGCGGTGCGTTTGTGGGTGGGTGGGTGGGGTGGGTTGAGGGGGGTGTTTTGTGGGGGGTGTTTGGGGGTGTTTGTGGGGGTGTACGTGGGCATCAGCACATGGTGACCGCACATGCACTGATGTGCAGCATCAGCAACCTATACATAAAACCACACATCACACACACTACGTATAAAACACACATTACATATAAAAAAAACACTACATATAAAACAACAGGACCCGGGGGGCCCAGAGCGACGTGAGGTCGCACGCAAGCGCACCTACAAGACAAAGGAGGAGACTGATCGCACCCGCATTGTGACCACCACTGTGGTCGGCACACTGTTGTTCATTGCCTTTGTTGTGCCCATGTTGCAGTTTTATGGCTATACATCCAAAGACTAGGGGGCGGGGATGTTGCATGTATGGTTATACATCCAAGGACCAAGGGGAAGAGTATGCAGTACAAGGGAGCATACACCATGAAAGAGCATGAAAGAGCATGAACAAGCATACACCATGAAGGAGCATGCAGGAGTGTTGGGTGTGCTGTGGATGTGCATACAGGAGTGTTGGAGTGTGCTATGGAGTGTGCTATGGATGCCGCTTGCGTGTATAGGTTTCTGTGTAGAGGCATAGAAAGGAGAGGGGATTTTGTGCCTGGGAAACTGGGAAACAAAACGTACCCGGGAAATGAGAGGGGGGAGGAGTGAAACACACACCCGAGCATAGTATTTTGTTTTTCTTTTTGAATGCGTCAGTGTGTGTAGTTTTGAGTGTTTGTGTGGGTAATTGAAGATGTGCATTAATTGCAATATTAGTTGCAAGCACTGCCCACATGAAGTCAACAGCATGGTCAACAGCATGGTTAAAAGAGCATGCAATATTCAACATGTTCAGTGTTGGTGACGTGTGCCAGGCAATTGCCACACTGCAATAAAAAACGACAATGACGGAATAACAATAGCAATAACAGCAGTTGAACAAAAACAAACACAGTACGTTCATACCCTGTACATTTCGTTCCTATGAAGTAACACACACTGTCTCACAGAAAATCACGCAACATAAACACCAAAGACACAGACACCATGCATCTGTGTACGTTTCCCACTCCCTCACATGTGTAACGCACCCCGTACACCCTCCTATCCTATCGCATCCTAACACCCTCCTCACAAGGGCAACACTGTGAGAAACGTTTCATACTGCACCACACTTGCCCAGTCAGGCATGCGAGCAGTGATGCTTGTGAGCTCCGTACTCGCAACAGTCAATGTACTGATAGATACCTCCAACACACCACCATGCACACCCGTGACACGTGGGTGATGATGGTGGGGGGGGGTGGGGGTGGCGTTGTTGCTGGGAGTGATATTGCCCACAGAATGCATACCATTGCTCTCCCCTCCACTCCCCTTGCTGTTGGACTGCATGTGTTTTCCTTGCATGTGTTTTCCTTGCATGTGTTTTCCTTGTTGTGTGGTGGTTGATGGAGTACCAGGTGGATGCTCGATGTCCACCCAAAAGTCAACAGACCGGGGTGAGTCAGCACCGGTCAACCATATTGAATAGTCAACCGTGCCTGGGTGTTGACCATCCTGATGTGTTGGTGGGGATGAAAAGAGAGGGGAGGTGGAAGATGGCGCAACGACATGGAGGCCACACACCATGTTTATTGGTATTCATGTTGATCACACCCATGCACCCTGTGTATCCACATACCACTACACACACACACACACACCTACAAATCCCACACCCCCATGCATTACACACACACATACATGACATACCGTATACACAGGTGTGTCTGTGAATGACCACCGAACTATACGTGACCCATCAACAGGCAACACAAACACCAGTGATGCATGATTACCGCCTGGCATATGCAACGCATACTCCAGTCTATGTGTATACCCCCCCCGTGATGCACTAGTGTTTGTTTTTGTTGCACTCGTGGTGGTATGTTGTATAGCAGCGACGATGTCGAGGGCAGGGTGGGGTGGTGGTGCTGCATACACTTCTGTCAGAAAGTGATCACGCAAGAATGGGAGAGACTGTGTATGTGGATATGTGTGGGTGTGATGGTGTTTGTGTGTGTGTGTGTTGGTATGTGTGGGTGTGTGCACAGACATACATGCTTTGCAACAATACATACGGGCAACATGGACATACACCCACACCCACACACAATACACCCACACATACTACACCTCCCCCTCACACACACATACCAGCCACTCACGCCCGGTGGGCTCCAGCAGCACACACTCCCCCACACACCCCTCTGGCACCACCACACTACTCGGTATGTTGTCCCAGCTGCCCAGCACATATGTATGACTGACATTCCCTGTGCTGTACTCTACATCAGACATGTGTTGTATCCATACACGTTTGGGGTAGGTGGACGAGTAGGGGCTACGGGTGTGGGAAATGGTAAACGCGGTGAGGAGGGAGAGCATGAGGGCCGCTGCTACCAGACGCTGTGTGTGTGTGTATGGTGTGGGGTGGGGTGGGGTGGTAGGAATGTGGGGTGGACGTTGTGTACATACAACAACAATGTTGAGGATGATGATGATGGGGAACACGTATATCACGTACACCACCGTCATCATGCATACAACACCACCACTATCATCATCATGCATACAACCCCCCATTCTTCGAAAAGAAACACACACGTACCGGTGCATAATGTCGCAAGTTGACCAACACAAACGGCAACACCAGCGCAATGTGAAAATACAACGTCACCGACAGCAACACCCCCACCCCCAGATCCTGCGCAAGGGGGGTCCAGGGCCCCGGTGCATGCCCCACAAACGTTATCTTCTCCAACACATGTCGAATACCGAAAAAACATGCCGACACAGAAAGAGAAAGGGGGCCCGTGTTGAACACATGCACCAACACAGCACTTTTTCTGCTGCCAAAACCACCCCGGCCGTCCAGCAACAACATGGTACACGCGCCCAACGTCGCCACCGTGAAAAACAACCCCCCACCAAGACCGAGCCCACACGCTACATAGGCAACGACGGCAGCAAGGAGGGTGTAGCCAGCCATGTAGGAAACAAAAGGGGGGTGGGGGGTGTAGAGGTAGGGGAGGGAGGCACCGGCAAATGCTGCTGGGAGGAATGTTAGGCATGTGAGGGTATGGCTGCCAAACCACACCATAGGGGTCCCTGTTGGTGGTTTTGTGAGGGGGAGGAGTGTGTGGGTGGGAGTTGGGGAGGAGGGGTGTGGAAACAAACGGTTTTGGGTGTGCAAGGCATTGCATGCCATAATGCATGAATACACAACAATGCATGCATGTGTGTATACTGCTCCATGTGTGTAAGCTGTGCTGCTCCAACCACCACCAACAACAACACTAAAAACACCACATACCCAGGAGCAACACACGTCCCACGCCCATCACCCCCGCCCCCATCACCACCGCACACAGCAGCGCAAGCACACTGCGTATAAAGCATGCAACCATCGCCATGTATGCACCCAGTAGAGACCCCTTCATGTTGTTGTTGTGACCAAGTAGTATGTGTAGCAAGCCAGGTAGGGACAGGGCACACACAAGGGGGAGGGCTCGCATGAGGTGTACTACATCATTGTTGATAGTAAACTGGGGGGGGGGGGTGAGGAAGCGGTGTGTGATGTGCATCGTGGATGCCGTGCGTATTGTGTGTGATGTGGTATCAAGCACCAAGCAGTCTTACATACAAAAACACACACAGACACACAAACACGCATGTAGACGCGCCACCCCATACACAACACCCCATACACAACACCCCACACACAACACCCCACACACAACACCCCATACACAACACCCCACACCCCACACCCCACACCCCACACACACCATGAAAAAACCAAAGTAATCCATAAACACAGCTTTATCCTGTGCTGCAGATGGTCGCTGTGCCATGCCCTGCTTTCCCTGCATATGGTTGCCCACAGCCCCTTGCATTTGTGTATCCACAGCCCCTTGCACCTGTGTACTACCCACAGTCTCTTGCCCTGTGTGCTGTCCGGAAACTTCTTGATACGCTTCTGCAGCAAGTACCCGAGCAAATTCCTGTGCTACTGCAAGTGTATTGACACCCATGCTTTGTATCCACCCTGGCTTTATGCGATCCACCTGTGTGTTTGTTTGTTTGTTTGTGTGTGTGTGTGTGTTTGTATGTGTGTATGTGTGTGTGTGTGTGTGTGTGACTGTGTGCACACATTCAATACAATGTATACAGGTGCTGTCTTGCATCATCATCACATCCCATGTATCAGCATCACATACACATCACCACCCACTCCACCACTCCACCACCCACCCCCAAACCTTGTCCTGTGTGGTATGATACGCAGCAGCGTCCAACATGAACGCAACATCCACCCCCGGCAAATGCTCCCCAAACACCACAAAGTCTGTTGACCCAGGTATCACATGCAGGTCTAGCTGATCTTGACTCCACATGGCCCCTCGGGGGTAGGGTGCTGCTCGTGCATATGCTTCTGCAGTCCATGCACCCTTGTGTTGTATGAGGGTCTCAAAGCCACCAGGCCCAGTTGATTCAAGGTTGATGAATGCACCCAAGGTGGTGGTGGGGTTGATGCGACTGTGGTGGTGGGGTGGTGGGGTGGGGGATGGGGGGAGTGGAAGAACAGAGGGTTGGATGGGTGGAAGGATGGAGGGTTTTATGTGAGGGGGAATGTGTGTATGGGTATGTGAAAGGAGGCATGAAAACCGAGTACAATGGTGTATGGGTACAACATCATGTATGAACATGTATGTATGCATACATACAACATCATGCATGAACATACACGCTACCATGCACACGATACAACCATAATCATGCACCATCATAAACCACGCTGTCAGCAACACACCCACCTGCTATGCATGAAGGCGTGTGCCCCTTGGAACAACGTCTCCTCCCCCCCATTCAGCAGCAACACAAGGGGTGCTTGGAGTTGATAGGAGGCATTGTGTACAATAACACTTGCAAGTTCCATAACCACACCCACGCATGATGCACAATCAGATGCTCCTGAGTGTGTTGTTGTGGATGTGGTGGTGTGGACGGCATGCATGTCTGCACATGTGCTGCAATCGCGTATCGCTGCTCCATGCTGCTCATGCTGCTCACAAACCACTCTTATGTACCTGGTGTGCCCTGGGAGTTGTCAAAGTGGGCATTGATGAGCACCGCCTTGGCATTTGGGGAGGGGGCTGATGGCGTGATCACATACACCACATTATGCACATCAAAGTAGACAGATGTGAACTTCACTCCAGAAAATGCGGTTGGAAATGCTCCACTGCTAGTTTCCATAAATGCTTCGACGTGCAGGTCGGGACGATGCTGTGCTGCGACATGCTGTAGATGCTGACCATGGCGCAAGATGTACTTGGCAACTGCTGCTGCTCCCGGTGTGCCAATCTGAGTGTGTGTATGTGTGTGTGTGTGTGCACAATGTTAATTGGTATGGCATAGTTGGCAATGGTACAAAAAAATCACCCAACCTGGCGTGCTGGATGTTCATCAGCCAGGACCCGGACATGCTGCATCGCGCGACCCTCTGAAAACACACCAAGAGGAACAGTATCCGGCAATGGATTTGGATGGTGTGTCTCCATGCGATGCACTGCAAACCACCACTGTGGAGGCGATTTCGTGTCTGTAGTTGCGTTGATGGTGGATGGAACATGCTCTCGTCGTGCCCCTAGACATACCATGAGTGTATAGATCATGATTATGCTCAGGGGAATACCCAACAAGGGCGGGGGGCGCTTGGAGAGCACCCCTTTGCTGTTGTTTGTCGCTGAAGGCATCTCGACAACTTCCAGACACGTCTACTATCGTAATGACATTGTTGTGCTGATTGGAATAACGACGCTATGTTGTGCTGTGTTGAAATAGTGCCTTGAAAACTGTTACGCCTTGATATTTTCGCATGTTTTATGCTCTACGGGTCAAGTGTCATCAATGGTCTTCAAGCATACAATAGTCACAACATCAATGTCCACACTCATAAACAGCACAACAGCGTGCATACAGGTTGGGGACAGTTCTTGTGATGTGCTCATCACGCGATACCCCAATCAGTTGCTTGTGATTGTGACGTGTACTGGCACTTTGGGCACCATCTTGCAAGCCACAACCGATAGCATTGATACAGAGGTGTGTTTTGAGGTATATGTTTTCGCAGGTGCATATCAGCATCACTCATCATCACTGACCATCCACACTGCAGACCAACTTGTACGACATTACCACCCTGCTTGGCAAACGTGAAGACCACGTGCACGATCTGTGCTGCCGTAGATTGGCAGGGGAGCTTGCACAGGCAGGCGTACGCCTCCCCCTGCAGCTGTGCCTTGGCATCCCATCCGTGACAGTGGAGGATGTGCGACCACTTGTACCGCAGCTCGTTGCCCTTGTACAGCAACTGGAAGCACCAGGAGTCGGAGCCACACCATCCTCTCTTGTGCAGTAGGGATGCTTGAGACTGCATGGGTGTTTTGTGAGAGATAACACACTGTGGAGTTGCATAGTGGGGGGTTGTGCACGCCCCCCACAGGTACCAGTGTATGTTTGTTGGTGCATGCCCTTGATTCTGTTTACCATGCCAACTTGGTTTTAACACATTGATCAGTTGTGTTGTTGCATGTACAACACACAGTCATTAAACAAATAAGCAATACTTGGTGTTATGCTCTAACGTAGCATATATATATATATATATATATATAAATACAAACGCAAAGCAAAAAAATTTCAAAATAAATAAGAATACATACTCGGGTATGCCATACAAATACCATACTCAAACCTGTACAGTACACACTGTGTCATACACTGGAAAACAACCCCCACCCAAAACACCCCCACTCCACCCCAACACATCCCAAACACCACTACATGGGTTGAAAGTGTGTATGTCTGACATACAGCTGCGCCATGTCACGTGCTGCCTGGAGCTCATTCTCATCCAATTGTATACCGTTGCACACCTGTTCTGCCAGCTGCATCACAGACACAGCCCCCTGTTGCCCCTGCTGGGGATTGACCCCATTAAAACCACCCACATGCTGTTGTTGGTATTGATGGTTGTCGTTCCCCCCTGTACCTTCCTCATCACCCCCCACCATGACAGAAGCTTCCCCCCCTGATTCCCCATGATCTGCTGCAACACTACCACTATCCCTGGGTGTGTGCAAGCTGCGCACGCTGCGCATGCTGACGGCTGCCAGCATGGTCCCCGGGCCCCCAACTGCGCGATGTCGCCAACTGTTGTGTGCTGCCACGTGCTGTGTGGTCTGTGCATGGTCATCATGTTGTGCTGCTTCCCTCTCTTGTGTCTTCTCATCAAGTTGACCATGGACATCGAGTTGACTATTGACATCATGCACATGCACATCCACACCATCTTCCTCATCACTACCAAATGTATCTGCAACCACCTCAGCAAAGGGGCTCTTGGCCATAGGAGGAATACCTTGCCCATGGGTGTTGTTGGGGAATGGGACACCAACATGCGGGCTGGGTGCACCCGCACCACCACCACCACCACCACCACCACTACCACCACCGCCACTGAAACCACCACTACCACCACTCCTGGTCTTCCAGTGACGATACACAACATTATTCCCTTGCTTCCTCGCATCATCATCATCATGCCCCACTCCGCGATCACCCACCCCCACATCCCACCCCCCCTCATCCACACGCATCATGCTGGGGTCTGATCGATCAACAGCCCTCAACCGAGTGGTGTTTGGAAAACTACCTGCCACATTCCATAGAGAGTTGTTGCTGCTGTGTACCCCCTCCTCCCATGTGCATGTGGTGCTGTGGTGATGATGGGGGTATTGGAATGACGGGGAGGTGTGGGTGGAGGTGCTGAGTGTGGGCTGCATGCTGCTGTCCATGCAGGTCCATGTGTTGTGTTTGCGCAGGCGAGCACGTGTGTGCTTTCGTTTGCGCCTGTGTGATGGTGTGTGTACATGGTGGGTGATGGAATGGTAGGTACCGTGATGATGCATACCCACAACATAGACATGTACATCACACCAAAAACACGCAAACACAACGTACACACATCATACACAAACACATGCACACTCATAACACACATACAGTGTAGAGAGCAGTGGTGGGGTTTGTTGGTGCAGCCACCCACCAGCCTCCCCCACCACAGGCAAGGGGGGGAATGCACGAGTATGCAAGGGAAATCCCTGGGCACTTGCAATCATATATGAAGAATCCAACCCCTGTGTGTTGTGTGTTGTGTGCTGTGTGTTGTGTGTTGAGGTACAGGTGTTAAGGTGTTGAGGTACAGGTGTTCAGGTTTGTAACATACATGTCTGCACGATGTGTGTGGCATCATCAAATCATTTGTATACAAAAACACACCCTGCACAATATACAACATGACCCCCATGTTTTCACACATACACACACACACCCACACACACAAACAAACAAACAAACAAGCAAACAAACAAACAAACAAGCAAACAAACAAACAAGCAAACAAACAAACACAAACATCAACTAACAAACACACCTTCAAATGTATACGCCCCACCACCTGCACCCACACAGCACCAGCATCTTCAGGCGCAGGCCCCAAAAACCGCACCCCACCCCCCACTTCCTTCCCCCCACCCCTGCGCTGACCAACTCCCCCCACCCACCCACCCCCACTCCCCAAGCGCCCCACAGCTGTGATGCTGCTGTTTATATTCTTAAGTGTGTTCGGTATACGGCATACGCTGCTGGTGAGGGACGACTGTAACCCAGAGGACATGGTGGGCATGGGTGTGTGTGTTGTGTTGCCGTGTTGGTTGCTGTACACCACATCATCGCCAGCATTGGTGGGTGGTGATGCATTGGTGGTTGGTGATGACCTGGTCATGCCGGCTGCATGTGCGTTGTTGGTCAAACTTCCACAGAGTACACGTTGACCATGTTGACCATGTTGACCATGTTGACCTGTTCCAGTACCAGTTCCACCAGCAGAAGACATGGTCAACGGCAGGGAGAACGATGCAGCACTTGGTTCAGAAACAACTTCCATGGAACTTCCATCCACACCACTCTCATAACCAACTCCACCACCACCATCATTCCCACCACTACCACCACCATCACTGCTGAGATGTGAGGGGAGGCTGTTGCTCAGGGGGAAGGAAGGAGGTAGGGGTTGTGTACATTGCTCAAGGTCAACGGTGTGTTGAACAAGTATTTGACCAGGGGATGCACTGGACATGAGACGGGCTGCAAGGTTGGCTTGTGTACCATAATAATCAGCATGCCCTGTGCGTATGTGGAGGTGTATTTATAGAGGTGTGTATATGGGGGGGTGTAGGTATTGGAGGGTGGGTGAAGGAAGGTGGGTGAAGGAGGGTGGGTGTAGGAGGGTGGGTGTAGGAGGGTGGGTTATGGTGTGCATGGTGTATTTTGTTGTATACACATTGCTTATTGTGTTTGCTTGAGCACATGTGTTTTGCGAGTCCATTTTTCCCCTACACCCTCATACACCAATTACACATCACCCACACACAAGCACCCATACACCACACACCTGAACTCAGTGGCTTGCGCTGCATTGGCACCCCCCATGTGACCCCACACTGCACCCGTAACCCCCTCCACAACAACACCCCTGTGTTGCCATCATGTACAGGTGCACAGGTGTCCCACTGCAACATGCCTGGGGGCCAGGGTAGGGTGAGGAGCTGCTGCTGCAGGGTGGTGCAGAAGTAGAGTGCCTGCTGGAGATTGCTGTGTGGTGCAGGGTTGTGGGAGTGTTTTTGACGGGTGTGGATGCAGGGTGTGGATACTTGTAGACATAGCATGAAACACAGCATGAAACGCAGCATGAAAGACCAGGCACACACAGTAAGACTCCATACACACCACATTCCCCCTCCACACAGCCCTCACACACATCAATTGCCCTCCACACCCGCACACCAATCCCCCCCACACAAACACACCTCCATGCCAATGTAAATTTGCCCTTCTCAGGTGACTTGCATTCATACCCATCAAACAAAGGAAGCAACCTCCTCACAAGTGTATCTGCCAGAAACAACCCTGCATAATAATCAGTCAACACATTGACCACATTGTCCATGTTGGTTATTGACTTCGTTGACTGTGTTGACTGTTGATCGTTGACGGATACATGTGGCGTTGTATTGGTGCCGGTGTGTGTGGGAGTGGTAACAGTGTGTGTGGGAGTTGTGGTGGTGTCATTGATATGATTGCTGCCCCCATTTGTATTATTATTATCATGATTATCATGATTAGTATCATGATTATCATTATTTTCAGCAGCACCATCATGATGGGAGGCAGTTGCCATAGCAGATTCCACCTCAGTCGGCATTGACACCTGTGTTGTGGTTTTTCTATGTGTGCGGTACTGTACATGCGTATTGTGTGTCATTTTTGTACGATGTATGATTCATGACACACAGACACTCCATTATCCAGCTTTACGTAACGCCCTTCCCCCCACAAAGCACCTCTTCCACAGCGCAGCACCTCTTCCCCACACCCCACCGCTCCCCAACCCACCGCACCCAGCATCCATCACACCACCCACCCACACCCTCTCATAATCACACCTTTATAAAGCATATCGCAACATTCCCCAGTGGGTCAGGTGAGTCAAAAAAACCCTTGGTCAACTGCCTGCTGGTCAACTGCCCCTCAGCCAGTGGGGGAAACACACGCATGGCCAACACCTGGGGCATGAGCTGTATGAGCAGGCCGCTGCGTAGTGTGTCTGGTTGTGTGAGTGCTGCTGCTTCGTCATGAACGGTGGGGGTGTAATAGCCTGGTATGGCGTATACACCCAGGCTGAGTGACTGCGTGGGGGGATGGGTAGGGGGGAGGGGGTGGGGGGGGGTGCAAAAATGGGAGGGGGTGTGTTGGTGTGCGAAGAATAACAATAACAGCAGGGAAACAACAACAACATGGTAGGGAAACAATAACAATAACAGCAGGGAAAGAACAACAACAACAGCAGGGAAGCAAGGAAGCAAAACAAAACACATAGACAAACCACCCAATACACAAAACACACATGGTGTACCCCACCCAATCCACCACCCCCCATATAACACACCACCCACACATACCACACTACTAGGAGGAAGCAGCCCCTGTAGCCGTATCCATGCTGATTGTGTGAGCACCACCTGTCCCCCATGCAATGCACGTGCTAATGCATATGATTCATCAACAGTACCACCTTGGTAGTCCACATCAGCAGGCCAGTAGGTGGTGGTGTTGATGAGCACTGGGTCATGTGTGGTGATGGTCCTGGGTGTGGGGGGGTGGGGGTTGTGAAGCCCGGGGGAGATGTGGAAAGAGAGGGGTGCTGCATCATGGACGGGTACACATACACACACACACATATACAAAAATAAACACACACACAACACTACGACACAAACCAGCATTCTCACAGTTTTGTGTTGAATAAAGAAGATACAACAACCCCACCACCACCACCCTCCCCACCCCAGAAACAACACCCTCCCTGTGTACCAAGCACCCCCTAAAAAAGAAAAAAACAACCTACCTGTAATCACCCCCTCGATGCACAGCCATGGCCACCCTTGGCCCAGCAAACACCACACGCCCATCAGCAACCTGCACTGTAGGCCCAAACACATCGTGCGACCTCCCGGGGTGGCACCCCCAGTCAGAGTATAACAGAGCAAGTTGAGCAGTGTGACAGAAATGAACGGCATCTGCTTCATCAGTGAATGCAAACAACATGGTGTTGTTGTGGTCCTATAAAGGGGGGGGGGGGGATGTGCATGGATAACGTTGTTTACATGGATAAAGTATGATGACATGCACATTACACACATACATGATATTGACAACATATGCACATACACCAACCAACACACAATAACACACACAATCACATACCTGAAACCCTGTAGAGGTGGCATACCCACCAAACTGTGTCGCAGAGGCAACAAGCATGTCCACTGTTTGCAGCAACGCCCATGCTGGAACATCTGCCCTCACGCTCTTGCGAGACCCCAGCAACATGGTCTTCCATGAGTTGCGCACACCCAGCAACGCTGCTGAATGTTGTCGTGTTTGACCATCATGTTGTTGATAATCATGTTGTTGACCATCATGTTGACTGCTTGCAGCAGTGCTTGGCTTGTGTCGCAGGCTGCGTCCTGTGGATATCTTGCGGGCAGGGGACTGTTGACTGTTGGACCCCTCTGGGATATCTGTGGTTGTGTTTTTCTCCAGGTCGACGTCATCATGATGCTGTTGCAGGTTGGTGGGTCCGTCTTTGTTTGTCAAATGTGTGGGTTTAGTAGACACATCATGTGTATGCACTCCCTGCTGCTCATCCTGGTCAACTGTTTGGTCAACTGTTTGTTCAACATTAGTCAATATGCTCTTCTTGGAAACATCCCCGTTGCGTGGTGTGGGTTGCTCTGACACCACCACCCCTCCTCCACCACCAACACCACTCACAACACCTAGGCTGCTGGCAGTCAACGCACGTCTGAACCCTCGTGCCCCTGGTACTGCCTTTGCAGCAACCCTGTGTAGCAGATGGTCAATGGGGCGGAAAACACGTTTGACCAAGCTTGCTGGGCTGGTGAGTTGGTGGTGGTGCTCGGTGGTGGGTAGGCGCAACATGGCTACGACAAACACAAGTGCCTGGGGGGGGTGGGTTGGTGGGTGTTTGTGGGTATAGTTGCTGCAGGAACATGTACATCACATGTAGCACCACATCCTCTATACCATCACATCCTCTACGCAAGAGAGTACAAATACATGCATACAGCACCACAAGCAGTCATACACACCCTATACACACCCTACACAAACCCTACACACACCCTACACAAAAACACATTATCCAACACACCTTGTCCTCCCCCTCTGGTGTGGGTGGGTGGGTCACATGCAACATACGTCCTGGTCGTAAACATGTTGCTTTGCGCAGTGGTTGACCATCAATAGAGTGAAATGTGCGATGCAGGGGGTTGCCTAGCAGATACTTGACCTGAAACATGCCGGGAGTGTGTGTGTGTTTTGTTGTTGTTGTTGTTGTTGTTGTTGTATGGATGTATGGACGTGTATATGGATATGTGTGTGTGTGTGTGTGCAGTGGATATGTGTGTGGGCATTTGCACTGTGATGACAGTCAGGGGTGTTGTGACATTGTGATGGTGAATATTCACACAGCTACCTCCACAATAAAACAACCATCTACAACTCCATAATACAACAACAACCCCACCCACAAAAACAACAACCGACATCACACACTCGAACAAAAACACTAATAACACACACCTCATACACCCAGTCGGGTGAAAATGGCCCATCCAACTGAAACAACCCCAGCTGCTGCATCACAGGAAACCCCCCACATGGACACCCCTCCACACCCCGCAACTGCTGCCATGCTGTGTGCGACAACAACACCTGTCCACCTGCCCCCGCATCTGACAATGCCTCGGTGTATTTGTATGCCATGCCGGTTATTGAGAGACTCCCATCCGTGTTGAGGCGGTAGGCAAAAGTGCCCGGGGTGGCGTAGTGGATGCCAATGCGGACACGGGGCCCTGCAAACATGAGCTCACCATCATGTGAGTATTCCTGTGTTGGGGGGTTGGGGGTTGGATGTGAGGAGATGTGGGGGGGTGGATGTGGTGTTTTGATGAGGAATTGTGATGTGGGATTATGATTTTGAGGGGTGGATAAGGGGTGGATGAGGAGTTTTGGGAAAGAAAACGAGAGAGAAAGAAAGCAGTATGCACACCACACCGCACAATGCTCTATGCTACATCACACATAACACCACCTTGTTGCATGCAGGTAGCCTATACACAGCCTTGGGCCAGTTGGTTTGCAGCAGACGCCACTGCACAGCCATGGACCATTGCACAGCATCAGCCACTCTGGGAAACACCACAAAGAAGCTATCCCCCTGTGTTGATACCTCATAGCCATTGTGCATTGCTATAGACTCTCGTAGTGTCTGTGTGGTGGGGGGGTGAGGGGGGGGTGAGGGGGGGGGGGAAGATAGGTGTGATAGGTGTGATAGGTGTGGGGGTGTGTGGGTGTGACGGATGTCAGCTCCTATGCACCACAACACATGATCATGTGAGAGTGAGAGAACTAGACACATGTTCACATGCACCAGACACATACAACAAGCACCAGACACATACAACATGCAGTATGCAGCACCATACCTGATCATGTGATAGTTGCACTTGTTGATATGCTTGGGGATTGGCCTTGGCAGCTGCAGTGGAAGCTTCCAGATCAGTGACTACCAGAACAACCTGCAGGAAGATGATGATGGATGAGGGTGAGGAGGAGGGTGGTATGTGATGATGGGTGTATGATGATAATGGCGTTTCATGGAATTGAAAACAGTTTTACTACCATCCATGCATATACACACATACGACACCAAATACAACACCAAATACAACACCAAATACAACACCAAGTACAACACCAACACTCCCCCCCCCTCCTGTTTTTCATCATCACCACACATAAAAACAGCCATACCTCCTTCAGTCCCTCAAACTCCTTTCCAAACACCCCCCCCATCACCTCCCCCCCTCCCCCCCCCGTCTTGCTCCTTCGCACATGATGGCGCACCGTATCCAGCACATCACGAAACATGATCAACTGCTGCCGCCGACGCTCCTGTGCAAGAGCCTGCATGCGCATTCGATGCATGAGCGTAGCAAAGGTGATACCCATGAGGAGTATGAGGGGGATACCAACACCTAGGGCTATTGCAATGGCGAGGATGGCAGTGGAGGTTGTGTCGTCACTCGAGTCATCGTCGATCTGGTAGTAATAGTGGGGGGGGAAGAGGTGGTGTGGTGTGGTGTGTGTGGTGTGGTGTGGTGTGTGGGGGGGGTAGGGTGGGGGGGGGTAGGGTGGGGGGGGGGCAAGTGTATGTATTGCAAAGTACATCATGCATAGAAACAATACACATACACATCACATAAAGTACATACACATCACAAACACAACACATACACATCACAAGAACAACACACATACACATCACAAAACACCCCACACCCCTACCCTCAGTATCTTGCTCTCTGCACTGGCTGTCAGCTTTGCCTTGTTTACCCCTGTCACCTGCACATAGTAGCTTCCTCCCTGCGTCATGTTGGCGGGTATGAGTGCCTGGTAAAAGCCAGACTTGTTTTTGGGGACACGGGTTTTCTCAGACACAGGCCTGAGGGTGTGAGGGGTGTTAGGGGAATGTAAGTGAGAGTGTATGTGAGGGGACAGGGTGCGCGTGAGGGTTGCATGTGAGGGGTGCGTGTGAGGGTTTGAGTGAGGGTGTGAGTGAAGGGGGGGGGGTGAGGTGTGTGTGTGAGGTGTGTGTGTGAGGGGACAGGGTGTGTATTTGTGAGCATGAGATTGGCTTGTACATGAAATACCAGCCAATATTGATGCACATGAAATACGCCACATACAACACCTGCTATACAAATCACCCCCAGGTGATGCACATGCACACACATATATGATACACACACACACACACACACCTACACATACACACACCTTGAGGTGAAAGCATCAATCACCGTTGCTTCATACACACAACAGTCTACTGCCGGCAGGTCAGTCCACTGCTCAAATGATACCCTATGTCAGACATACAGCGATGTGTGTGTGGTGCTGTCAGACATACAGCGATGTGTGTGTGGTGCTGTACTGCACACACTGTATCTGGCATGATATTGTATGCAGCATCAACACACTGCACTCACCCCACACGCATCAAGTGCACCCCACGCATACATACCCCATGTATGTTGCATTGAGTTGTATGGGGGTGTATACAAGGTTGGGTGTGTTGTAAATCACAGAGGGGGTGGGTGGGCTGGTCACAACCTGGGTGTGTGGTGGAAATACACCGTGTGTGTGTGTGTGTGGTGGGGGATGTACATGGTGCATACACATACATTTTCTCCTATACACACCGACATGCACTACACACACCATCCAGAACACCATCCACACCCCCAATACACACCACCACCACCACCCACACACCCCATGCACACCACCACCACCACCATCCAAAAACAATCCAAACCCGAAACCCCCCATGCACACCCCCAACATACACATCCTCAATATGCACACCACCACCACCCTCCATACACCCCCTCGACTACACCCCCCCCCACTACCCACACCATGGTGGACGCAGACACCAACGTAGCCTGCCTGGAAGTACACTGTGAGTTGACCGCTGTAACCCGCACCACCCACTGCCGACCATTATTCGTCGAATTCCCCAACCCCGCGGCCGTTGCATTCAAATACGCATTGTTATACAACGGCCCCACCGTCACCATAAACCCCCCCTCTGTGGGGTCGGCATCACTATCAAGTGTGTAATCCGCAGCTGTGCCATTGGTGGCAAAAGAACCCAGGTAGTAGGAACACTGACCCCCTGTTTCCAGGAGTTTGCCTGCATAGGTATCTGTGGCACGGAATTCGTAAAAAATGGGGTTTGTGAGGGACGTGTCCTGCCCGGGGTAGGATGGGAGGGTCCAGTTGGAAAAGGCGAATTCCACTTGTGTGAATTGGGTCCAGAATTCAGGCATTTTTATACTATGTTTATAGAGAGTGGTGTGGAAGTGGGGTGTGTTGTTATGCTGTGAGAATGTGAAGGGGGTTGGTATACTGAGCATGTACAAAAACGGTATTTTTCTGTGAACAGATATTCACACATGACATGACACCAACTCATACCCCAAGCATCCTGGTTGTGTGCATTGTGGTGTACTTGCAGTGCAACACCTGTGTGTGTATTATAAGAGGTGTATGTATGTGTTTGCATGTGTGTTGTACAAGCACGGTGTGCTGTGTGTTGCCTGAGTATTTCGCATGTACACTCACCACATTCACTACACATACAAGCAATGAAACCACATCATCACATCACCCCACCACATCACCTCAACACATCACCTCAACACAAAACCAACAGCACACCCCAACAACCACATCCCCAACCACGGTGCACGTACGCTTGTCCTTCATAATTATTGTTGAAGATAGTCATGGAGTCCCCCACCCACGTGTTTTGAAAGACATTTCCTGCCCCCACTGTTTGTGTGAGTGCTGCGAGACAACTACTTGCCACTGCACACACCTGCAATTGTTGTGTGATGGTTTGTGTACTTGTGTGGTTGTTGTGTGATGTGTTGTGTACTTGTGTGGTTGTTGTGTGGTTGTTGTGTGTGTCGAGTGATGGTTAACGTTGTTGGTGGTGGTGACTGATGTACACAATGACACATGTAATGATGCTGTTTGATGGCTTGTTTATACAAGGTAAATACACACGCACAATCCGTATACAACATACGCAAGCAATACACCAACCGTCACACACATGCACACACCACCACATACACACACCCCAATATACCTTCCCCCCAAGTTACCTGTGGGTTATCTACAATGTTGACCACCAGACTGAAATTACTCTCGGCAGCGAATCGTGCACACCACTCCTCAGGTATACGTCCCCTCAGGCTGTTGATGTTGAGCCATGCCTGACGCAGGTGCGGGAGGGTGGCTACGAATATGGGGAGAGAACCTGGTATTGGTGGGGGTGTGATGTGTGGGGGTGGGTGGGGATTGTGCAATTATTGATGTGCATGTGGGGTGTGGATGATGTATGGATGTGTATATGTATGGATGATGTATGTATGGATGATGTATGTGTGTATGGATGATGTATGTGCATGCTGTGTATGCTGTTTATGCTGTTTATGCTGTCGTTTTGTAGTACACTGTTGTACAATATGCACACACATGTATTCATCATCCATGCATGCACTGTCATCATCATTGTCATCATCATCATCATACATATTACACGCGCTGCATGCACACCAACCCCATGCACACCCACGTGCACACCCCACCAACCTGATATGTTGTTATTGGCTACATCAATGGCGCCTAGTTGCTCCAACAACTGCAATGCTGCATCTGGCAAGTGACCTGATATCCTGTGTGTTGTGGTATACATGCTGGTGACGTGTTTGTGTAGGTATGATGGTGATGTGTGTTTGTGTAGGATGGGGGATGTGTGTACGACATGTACAACATCACAATGCCCCAATGCAACCACACACTACACCCACACACTACACCACCATACATGTTGTTGCGTATGGCAAAGTAGCGCAACTCCTTGAGGGCACCAACTGCTGGGGAGATGGTGCCCTGCATGGGTGACCACCCATTGCCGCGGTAATTCGAGCGCCATGAGAGATCCAATGCATACACGTGATCACCATCAGAGTTTGGAGGGCATGCAACCAGGTTGGGGTCATACACGGTTGCCGAGCAGTTGCAGTAGACACCTGGTGCGTGATGGGTGATGTATACCGAGAGGCTGTATGTAACACCCACAACACCCCCAATACCCATACCAATCCAATTGCAGGGATTAGTACCATTCGTCCAAGTAGCTACAGCAGTTTGCGTGTTGATGGCTGTTGGTTCGAGCTGTGCTGCAATGTCCAAAAGGGCATCCACCTCGACCTGGGGAAGCCTGCTCGTCTGAACTGGCGCCAGTGGCAGTAATTGAGGCACATTCCCATCTTGGGGCAGGAACTGTGCCCGAATTGTGCCGAAAAGCACCCCCACCAAAACCAGCACGAAACCCATCAGAACATTTCTCAACGTCGTTTCATAGGCCTTGTGGGCCAGATGCCCATATTGTTACGTGATATTGTTGGCTATGCAGTGTGACTTGTGTGTAATTTGAGAGGGAATTAGTTACAAGTACTTGTAGTAGTAGTAGTCTCCCTGAGGAGAAGTCAAGTCGAAACAACGTCTTGATCACAAGAGAACCTGCACTACCAAATCAGCCTGCACGTTGTCAAGCAATCTACCCTGCACCAATGCTCCAACGGTTGTCGTGTCTGGCAACACCTCGTGCGATTCGTCTCCTGTAGGCAACACAAGCTGGGGTTCGAGCTCCTCATCCTAAGTGTAGGGTGGTGGTGGGAGATGTGCAGTGTGTGTGTGTGTGTGCACATGGTTATTTGCAGTCCTACACACCTATGTGCTACACACAAAACACTTGTATACACCACTCTCACAACACAACACCCAACACACCTGCACAGCAGGCAGCTTCTCACGCAGATACGCCTTGATCACCCCCAGTGTACACAACGGCGACACCTGCAAATACGCACGTTCCAGCACCACCCCCTCTGGCAACTGCAGCGACACAGGCACCAAGGGGTGTTCAGTGCGCGCCTGTCTTGTGGGCATCATGCGACGGGCATGGGGACCCCGCTCACGCTCTGGTTTCACAGCAACCACTGGTGGCTTCACTTGTGGCAGGGTGCTCACTGGCTGTCGCACTGATGCAGGGACAATGGTACGGGGCTGCTTGCGTGGTGGGGGAGTGGTATTGCGATGTGCTGGTGTAGTGGTGCTGGTGGGACGTTGTTCACCCCCATGGAGAACACGGAGCTCTGCTTGCGTCAGTGGTCCCTCTTTTTGTTTGCGGATGATTGCTTGTTGACGCAGGACACGGCCCATTTCCTTGGCTTGCTGTTGTTGCAGGGTGTTGTTGTTGGTATCCTGGCTGTTGTGTGCACACCACATGGCACCTACCCACCCATTTACCCGTGTTGCTTCGGCAGCGAGGGGCATAACAACATCAGCCTCATACTCCTCCACGCTGCCGTATAGGAGACGCAGCAGCTCATCAAAACGTGGGTCTGGTTTGCAGTCACGGCGACTCTGCAGTGGCTTGCGGCAGGCTGGGCATGAGTTGGACTTGCTGTTGCGTAGCCATGTTTCGATGCAGGCTGCACAAAAGCGGTGCATACACACTGAGACAAGTCGTGTATTATTGATGATGGAAAGGCATACTGAACATCGGGTTTCATCCTCTAGCTCATCCAGGTTGATTTCTAGTACATCTTCATGCTCTTCATCGCTGCTTTGGTGTTGATCGGTGGTTGTAACATCTGTGTCCTCCCTCTTTCTCTTTGTAGTTCCTGGTTGAGGAAGAGTATCTTCATTGCCATTGGTTGAGGCAGGGTTTTCTGGTTGTGAGGAGGGGAGGTTTTCTGGTGGTGCATCTGCGACGGTGGTGGTGGTGTCTACAGCTGTGCTGTCTTGTTCCATGGTGTCTTTGTTGCAGAGGATTTTGGTGAAGAATAGTGAAGAATACAAGTATTAAAAAAATAGTATCAAAATTAGGATTTTTTTGGTCGACCATTTTTTGGGGAGCCCCTGCTTGTGTTGGGTTGTTTCTTCTTTGTTTGTCGCTCAGCACGCTGCATGTCCTGCTTCTGCTTTCCCAACTGCTGCTGCTTTCCCAACTGCTGCTTGGTGTGTGTTGGATATACCACGCGTTCCCCCTGCGCACGACCACCTGCCTTGTTGCTCTTGTTGCTCTTTTTCTTCGCCCCAGCCACACCCCCTGTGCTGTTGTTCCCAGGGCTTTTCAGGGCACCACCCTTGGCCGCCTGATGGGGAGCACTCTGACGTGCATGCTTGTGTATGCTCGGGATGGGTGCAAGCATGGCAACACCACGCCCACGACGCCCCAACAGTGCCCCTGGTGCTGTGCGTTGTTTCTTGCGCCGTGGTGGTTGTGGCATGCTTTGGGGTGGGGCCTGCTGCCGTCGCTTCTTGCCCCCTGCATTTCCTTTGAACGCACCACCATGTATACCACCACCACCATCACGTCGTCCCCCCCTCTCTTGTCCCGGAGTGTCCCCTTGCTTTCGTTCCATGTCATGTATAAGCATGTCCAAGTATGCCATATGCTCTTCTAAACCATCAGCAGCAGCAGCAGGTTCAACGTGTTTCTGTCGTGAAGTATGTTGCCGCTGTTTCTTTGTGGATGGTGTTGATGGTAATGGTGGGCGTTGTGCAGACCCTCGCTTCTGCTGCTGGCGTTTGCCCTCTGTTAGTGGGTGGTGTGTGTGTGTGTGTGTGTGTGTATGTGTGTGTGTGTGTATGTGTGTGTGTGTGTGTATGTGTGTGTGTGTGTATGTGTGTGTGTGTGTATGTGTGATGTGTGTGTTGCATATGTTGGGGTGTAGATGTACTACAACAATGGGTGTGGACGTATGTGTACTACATCAACAGCAACACAGTAACAACAACAACAAAGAGGAGGAGTTGTATTCTTCAATACACACATCACTCGCCACCACCACCCAATAGGAATACTATTAATGCAGCTGCTAGTACTGCTATTTCTACTGCTAGTACTGCTACAATAGCAAACATATACATCAACCAATACATAACACCGCACCTGCACGTCGATTCAATGTTTCTCTCAATGCACGTGCCCTCTCCCCTCTTCCCACTGCCAACAGCACATCAATGATGCGACCCAACATACAAGGTGTTTGTTGCTGTACTTGTTGTTGCTGTACTTGCTGCTGCTGTTGTATTTGTTCTTGTTTTGCTTGTTGTTGTCCCCCTTGTTCCCCCTCCATTGTTGTAGTATGTTGTCTAAGTAAAGCAGCTGCCTCAGCACATGCGTCTTTGATAGTGGGCATGTTGAATGTGCCCCCACCAATGTCACGACCACTCTCCTGAGGGTCCTCCACTGCAAGCAACCATGGGCGTGAATTGTCCTGCCACATCTGATGTTTTTGGAGGGTGAGTGTGTGTGTGTGTGTGTGTGTGTGTGTGTGTGTGTGTGTGTGTGTGTGTGTGTGTCGTGCCACAACTGGTATTCAAGTGTGTGTGGGTAATAAACAATTACCGCATCGTACATGCACATACAAACAAAACAAACCACACAACAACAACAACAACAACAACAACATCACGATCCACCCACACACCCAACCCACCCACACCTTGATCTTGCTTGACACACCACCTTGACGGACCACCACTGCATGTCGATGATAATCAAACCTGTTGCCATACCTATCAAAAAAACCAACCAACAACACTCCCAAATCACACACCAACCCCTTGTGCAATAATGGAGGTACGTCATATACTGTGGGGTTGAGGGACAGCTGTCCTGTTGAGGGGTCTTCTAGAAACCCAAGATGATGCCGACCAGCTAAGCGAGCAATGGTCAACAGAAAGTCAACGTTTTGGGGACCCATGGCAACTGGCGTATCTGTAAGGTCCACTGTGAAACCCTGGGTGATGGGGATGAGGGGGTGTAGAGAAAGGGGTTGTTGTTGTTGTGAATGGGTTGTATAGAAAGGGGTTGTAGGAAGGAGTGGTGTGCACGGGGATGTGTGGGTGTTGCAACAAGTACACCATGCATCTCAACCATGACACACACACACACCACATACACACACCACATACAAACACCACAAAAACACACCTCTGCCTGTAAGTGTGCAAGCACCAGCAGCACCAATGCATAGGACGACAACCCCCCAGTAAACACCTCATTCAAGCATGCCTCTTTGAGGAATGCTTTGAGTACAAGTACAAGGGGACGCAGGGGGGGAATTGCCTGGGGAGGGGGTGGGGGGGGAATGATGTGGGTTTCTGGTGGGTTGTGTGTGTCAGGCAGGTAAATACAAGCAAGACGTGTGTACACAGAGCAAGACGTGTGTACACAGAGCAAGGTGTGTATACAGAGAGCAAGGGTGCATGATGTTCAGAAACACACAAACTCGTGCAAACATACAACAAAACAAGACAAAGCACACACAAAACCACACACATGAAATAAACAAACAATTACAAACAATTAAAACAACTACAAACAAACACACATACATAGAGACAAACACACAATCACAAACACACATACACAGAGAAAAATACACACCAACAAACACCCACTCTCACCTGTAGTTGTCTGGCAACAAACAGCACAGCATCACTCCCATTGGCTACACCTAGTGATATGTCCACTGCCACAGTGACAGGGGGGGCACCCTTTGTGGGTGACACTGTCAAGCTGCACTTGATGATGGGCACCTGTGTGGGTAGAGGAAGGGGGGTGGTGAAGGTTCCTTTTGGGAAGAGGAAGGGTGGGGATGAAGAGGAAGGGTGGGGATGAAGAGGAAGGGTGGGGATGATGATGATAAAGTGTATACAGGGGCACAATGTAGAGCGTAGGGTGTCTATTGGTGTACAGATTTTGCTGTTGTTCATACAGCCACATTCACCCACAACTCTCCCATCCCCATCCCCCCCCCCAAAAAACAAAAAAACAAAAAAACAAAACAAAAAAAACACACAAAAAAACACACACCAAAAAAAAACCAAAACCAACACACCTTGGACACAATGACTTGTCCACTATGCCTCTCCACATGTTTACTCTGACACAATGCACTCAGCAACTTACCCAACCACTGCCCCACCACTTGACGACTGCTGTGTGAATACCCCGACCCAGCACCCTGTAGCTGGGGGCCTGTGCCCAGGATAACAATGTCCAGGTCACTGCCTGGGAGGGCCAACCCAGTTGCCTGTGTGAAAAACAAGGGGGGTATGGTGTGTGAAAAACAAGGGAGGGATGTTGTGGAGGAGGAGGGGTGGTGGTGTGTGTATGTCATGGTGGTGGTTGTAGTGGTGGTGGTGGTGGTGTGGGTGGTGGGGTGGGTGGGGTATAGCTTGTGTGTGTACAATGCATACCTGAGAGCCAAACAACACATGTCGAGTGCAAATAGCAAAAACCACAGCATACACACGCAATTCACCGTACACATACCTGAGAGCCAAACAACACAGCATGTGCGCCTGGGAACGTTTCACTTGCAACATGATCCACTACACGCACTGCAGCAGCTACTGCAGCAGCTTCCTGTGAGCAATTGGTGGGTATGGTATGTGCATATAGGGGACGTATGTATATTTAGGGTATGTATCTATATTCTTCATGTGGTGATTGAGCATGCTCCAACCATGCATGTTTGTTTGTCTATGGTGTATTCACACCCACTCACTCTCTCGCTCACTCTCTCAGAAACAAACAAACAAACAAACATAAACAAACACACCTGTGGTAATGGAAGCGCACTAGCAGCAAAAGCAACAATCTCATGATGTAGCTGTGACAACGGTGGCAATGGGTATGGTACTGTTGCTGCTGTGACTCCTGCTGTGATAGTGTCATGTGTAGTATGATACCCACCAGCAGTATGATGACCAGCACCACCCACTCCTCTGTGTTCAGGCAAGTGTGTAGCCCTGCTGCCCCGGTGATAGTGGGGATGATGGGGATGATGATGATGTACATCGCTGGTATGAAGAAATGCAGGGGGTGGTGCAGTGGATGTGGAGATGGGCACTATGCCTTGCTTGTGTAAGGAGGCCTTGAGAATGTGGAGGGATGTCAAGGTGTTGTGACGTGGCGTTGTTTTGCGACGCGTTGGTGGGGGTGCATCAGTCCCATCTGCAACATTGTCCCTGTTGGGCTGGCCTGCTTGATGCGCTGGCTGGTACTGATCACGTGTGCGCTTGGTACAACGCTGTGATGGTGGGCTGCTGCTGCGGGTGGTGCCAATGACGTTGGCAAAGTCAAGTGTGTCGCCATCATCATCGGGGCCATGGTCGTCATGGTGGTCTGCAATAAACAGAGCCATATGGGTGATGTGAATGTGCTGACAGTAAAGCTTGTTGCTTTATGTGGTGTTATGTGAAAGCTGCATGGGTATGGAATTGACTGCACTCATGCTCGCGCAAGTGGACGTTGTGTCTCAATCTACGTGAAGGTAACAAACATTACACAACACTGCATGCATGTTTGAATGCGAAAGTAGCCTTGGCTTTTCCAACATGTTGTGTTGTCCGTTTTTTTGTGTTGGCTTTATTTTCCGTGCAAAGCCCAATTTTATATTACTCAAGTAGTATCTTGCACACGAGCATTGCCAACCACACACGGCCAATAGGTTTAAGGTTGAGAGCTGCATACATTGTTGCACCATCAAACCAGTCGATGACAATGAGCTTCAACACCATTCCTGTTGCAGCACTAGCAGCTGGACCATATGTTGTATGGTACAGGGCATTGCAATTGTACGCGTGGGGGCGCAATTGTACCAACACTATAATCAGCCACGTGTACACATCCCACCCCCATCACAACAGAAATGAACATGACATTCGGCACACAGCGCTCGGTGGTTGCATCATCAGCATTGCCATACAAGCTGCACAACTTGGTATCCGTGCCGTATTGAGCGATGTGTTGCCATCATCAGCATTGCCATGGGTGGACGCCCCCTTTCAAGCACTCACCACCGTCGCAGGCCTTCACATCGGCCTTGCACGTTTTGCCGCAAAAGCAAGCCTCCCAAATGCAGTGCGCGTGCAGGCACTGGCATTGGGATGGGCTGCTGCACATACGATGACACACATGATCACACCACTGCTCGCCACATTCAACACCCCCACATGGCCATCTGGACCCATACACGCAGCACTGGCTGAAAACGTGCACTTTGCATCCACCATGGCTGCAGTTGCAGTGGGTGGGTTGATCTGGTTGAGAAAGGGGCGTGGTGGGAGTGGTGGGAGTACACGACGATTGGTCGCACTTGCGTTGCTAATGTTGCTGGTGTTGCTACCCCTGTGGCAACAGGTTGTTAATTGGAGTTGTAGGGGCTATGCAATGTACAATGGATTAGTGCCATCATTGGTGTACACATTGCTCGTGCTGCTGTTGTCGTTGGCATCATGGCTGTTTGTTGCACCTAGGATGGTATAATCGCCAGTTACATGAGAATTCTTTTGGGGTATTGTACATCCCCCTCACACGGTGTGTGCATATAGAGCGTATGCATAGCTTATGCATAGTTGAGCCGAAACATGTCTGTGATGTGATTGTGTACGGGGTGATGGTGTGTTGTATACTACACGTGCATCCCCACATGTGTAAAGCAGTATACACACATGGTAGCTGCGTTTATACACAAAACAACGAGAATCCGAAAACCACCAACCCCCACCAACCCCCACCATCCTCCGTACCGTTGGTGACCACAAAGCTGCCCCCCACTGGAGTGAGATGAAATACCTGACTAAACTTGAGTGGATTGCTCTCCCCCTCGGGTAACAAGTGTCCTGTCACGAATACATTGATGCCACCAGACAGGGATGGCTGTGCATCGACACTGGAGATGTGGTGCTGGCACCGCTGAAACGCCAAGCTTGTCAACTTTTGTAAGATGGCTTGGCTGCCTTGAAATCGATCTCCCTGGATGGATGTTTGGATGTATGGATGGTGCACACAATGCAAGCTAGAAAAAAACACAAGCATCCATTACCTGAAACGTGAGCAAGCTCTGATCCGAATAGAGTGGTCCCAAAGCTTGTCTGTTTTCATCAAATGTGCGATAGTAGTGCTCCACGAATGCCTGTAGGTGTGGGGTGATGGGTATACTAGCTGCCAGCAGCAGATCAACAAGTGTCAACAACCCTGATGTTGGTATGTAGTCAACGTACCTTGGCCACCTGATCTGGATCAGTCATGGTGATGGCTGATGATGATGGGCTGATGATGATATTTCCTGAATAGTTGTGTTTTGGGGGTGGAACGAGTATTATATTGTTAACAACAGGTTGTTCAAACAACACCAACACCCCACATTACGCCCCACCATACAAGTGCACACACGTGGGCGATCAGCACACAAGCAACAATAACAAACAAGCCCAAGTCACATAAACAGGCGTTCCATCGGTGCACCATCAAACAATCTTGCCCCAGTCAGTCGGTGTATTCATCCACAATATCATGAGTAGATCGACGCGCGCTCGTCCGCCCGTCAATTATTGTGTGGATATGGAGGTGGACGAGCCACAAGGAGGAGCTCGTCGACAGGATGATGATTCAGAGTTTGAAGACGAATTATCCGATAGCCCCGCACCCAAGCAACAGCGCACAAGCCGTAGACAGCATGTGACAAGGCACAAGGTGATTTACGTGCAATCGGAAAGCGAGGAAGACCAAACAACAGACAGTGATGATGGTGATCAGCTTTCAGAAGACCCCTCTAGGGGTGCGAGAAACACTCGAAACACACGTACCCAACGTTACTCGACAGCATCGAGGTACGGTACTGTGGTTGAGGTGTGTGTTGCAAGGGTGTGTTTGTGATGCATCATACACCAACCACAGTGACGGTAGTGAGGATGACGGTAGCGAGGAGGAGCAGCGACGCACGCGCAAAGCACCAGCACGCCACCAACCACAGCGCAGCAGCGCCCTCCGCTCCTACGTCCTGTCGAGCGCCTCGAGCATGGACGAGGGCGACACAGACTCTATGCTAGAGCGTGAAGCCAGTGCCACCCCCAACGAGCAGCGCTCCAACCGACGAGCACCACTACCAGCCAAGCGCAAGGCCCCTGTTGTGCCTCAAAAGGGCAAGGGTGGTCGCAACCTGCCTGTGTGGAAGCAATACGACATTCAGCTGCTGTTGGACGTCCGCAATGCTGGCACAGACGATGCCGAGGTGCTCGTCAAATTTCATGGTACGTGCTGGGGGGATGTACACTGTATGCTGAGCCTCATATGGTTCCAGGCAGACCATCACCAATTGTCCCATGCCACACAGGCAAATCATATCGTGAATGCTGCTGGGTACCCATGACCTTTATCGAAACAACGCGCACGCAGCTCCTGCGCAACTTTTTGCAGCGTCGCACCACCAGCCCTTCTGCAGCTTCTACCGCAGATACAGAAGGCAGTGAGAGCATGCAGGATGTCAAATCGGGCGTGTATGACCCAGCATATGAAGTGGTGGACAGGGTATTTGCACGCATGCAGGGTGTTGGTGCCAATGGGAAAAGGTGTGTGTTGTGGAAGATGGTACACAATAGAGCTTGACCATGTGTTGCATATACAACTTGTTTTCACATGCATGATGTGGTGTATATCTGGACACTGGGTGTGTGGACAGACCCCCCGTTTCATCACAGTACACGGTTTTTCCGAGTCAAGTGGAAGCACCTGGGATATGCAGAGAGCACCTGGGAGGAAGAGTCCACCCTACAGAGTGAAGAAGACAAGGTGGTGTGATGTCGGTGGTGTCATGGTGGTGGTGGTATTTCAGGGTTCCCATCACCGCCCCAGCCATCGGTGCTTGACACAATTGTGGTCACCATAACCACGACAACCACACACAGGCGCACATACAGCGCTACTTGGCATGTGATACCAAGCCAGACAAGGTTGTGACTAGAAAAGCCAATTTGACTGATGTACCTGCATTCAACAATGGGCGGGCACTGCGTAGCTATCAAGTGGAAAGCCTGCAGTGGATGATGAGCTGTATGAATGAGAAACAAAATGCACTGTTGGCAGATGAGGTGGGTGTAATGTGGGTGGGTGTGATGATGTGGTTTGGCGGAGTGGTGATGATGTGCGTGTGTACATGATTGTAGTGCTGCTCTGTGATGTGCAATGTGCTAGGCAATAAAAACATACATCACAGTCAGCCTACCACTGACATGTGTGGTGGTATGGTCTGTTTTGTATACATACATTTTGTTACATACGTTTTGTATGCCTATGCACGCCTGGTTTCTTCACACATCCACACACATCCACACACACACGCACAGATGGGGTTGGGAAAAACAGCACAGAGCCTGAGTGTTTTAGAGTTTCAGCGTCAGTTGATGGGCAAACGGGGTCCCTTTTTGGTGCTGGCACCACTCACCACCCTGGGGCACTGGCGCACTGAAATCGAAACATGGACGGATATGGTGCGTGCGTGTGTGTGTACGTGTTTGAAATGAAAAGGCCATACACCATTTGCCACAAACTCGTCCACCCCCACACCACCCCCATACACCCCCCACACCTCCCCCACACACCTCCCCCACATACTTCCCCAACACAGAATGTGATAGAGTATTGTGGTGGTGCAGAGGATCGTGCAGTCATTCGTGAGTATGAGTGGTGGTTTACCAATGACAGGCGTCGTGTGTTGCCTCGGTTTCATGTGCTGCTCACATCTTATGAATTGTTGAATAGGGAATTGACGTACTTCAAGGCATGATGCTTTTTTTGTGTGTACATGTGGGGATGTACATCTGGTTTGTATACGTTTGTGTGTCCGTATGTGTGGGTGTGTCTACTTCCATGTGGTGTTTGTCATTTGCATTGCAATGTGCTTGCAGAGAGGTTGTGAGGTTGATGTACAGACATGCAATGAACACCAGTGCCCCCACCACACCATTTATGTACACCCCCCCATCAGTACACCCCACTCCCCCCCAAGTCAAACCCCTCTATATACACACAGGACTTCACATGGCAGACAGTCATTGTTGATGAAGCACACCGCCTCAAATCCACCACTGCACAAATCCGCGACTCCCTCGGTGCCCTGCGTATCGAGTGGCTGCTGCTCATGACTGGCACCCCCGTCAACAACAACGTCCGGGAACTGTTTTCTCTACTCAATTTGCTCAATGCACGTGCATTCCCAACTGAAGAGAATTTCGTGGCTCGTTTTGGGGATGGGAGTGACCCTGTGAAGATGGAGGCCCTCAAACGGGCGATGAAGCCCTACATGTTGAGGCGTACCAAGGCCATGGTTGAGAAATTGCCTGACAAGGAGGAGATTATTGTGGGGGTAGGTTTTTGATTGTGGGGGAGTTGTTGTGGCTGTGTGGGGGAGGAGATTACTGTGGGGGTAGGTTGTGGGTGGGTGATCGAGGAGGGACGCATACATTCCCACATGTACACCCACATATACTCCCACATGTGCACCCACATACACTCCCACGTGTGCACCCACATACACTCCCACATGTACACCCACATACACTCCCACACCTACACACAGACCCCACTCACCCAAGTGCAACGCCAATATTACCAACGCATACTAGACAAAAACATTGGTGTATTGCTGGCAGGTGCCAAGACCAAGAATGCTGCTGGTCTTGCAAATGTGACTATGGAGCTGAGGAAACTGTGCAACCACCCAGTATGTGATTGTGTAGAGGGTGTGTGAGAATGGAGGGAGGGTGGTGTAGGCTGTGTGTGTGTTTATGTAGGATGTATGTGTGTATATAGGGCGTGTGTGTATGTGTGTGTATGTAGCCTGTGTGTCATTATGTACAGCACTCACACTCTGTAGTATACCCCAAATGCTGCATACCCCTACACACACCCACACACCCACACGCAGTTTCTCTGTGATGGTTTAGAAGAGGACATCACCACCCTGCAGCGCCTCAACGGTCATGAGGTCAGCCCCAAAGACATACTCATTCGATCCAGCAGTAAAATGGTGGTACTCGACAAACTGCTAGGACACTTGCGATCCCAGCGTAAAAAAGTGTTGATTTTCAGTCAATTCAAGATGATGCTGGATGTGTTGGAGGATTATTTGGGCATGTGTGGGTATCCCTTTGAGCGGTTGGATGGGTCTACTGGGCATCAAGAGCGGCAGGCTGCTATACGGAGGTTTAATGGCGGTAGGTGTGGGTAGGTGGGAGTGTGTTTGGGTAGGTGTGGGTGTGGTGGGGGTGGTTTGATGAGGTACATAATGAGGCACACTGGTTCAGTTTCACCATTATTTCATAAAGACACATCAAGAAAAAAACAAAAAAACAACATGAAGAAAAAACATACCCACAGATGAAGTGGATGGGTTTGTGTTTTTGATTACAACAAGTGCAGGTGGGCAGGGCATCACCCTCACTGCTGCTAACACAGTCATCATATACGACAGTGCATACAACCCACAACAAGGTTGGTATGGTGTGGTGGCATTGTTATGGGTGCATACTTAGGTGCTCTATCATGTACACCATGAACACCACCACCATGTACACCACCATCAACACCACCACAACATACAGATGCCCAAGCAATTGCACGTGCACATCGTATTGGTCAGACACAAGAAGTGACCATCTACCGCTTTGTTGCTGACAAAACATACGAGGAAAAGATGGTCAAGATTGCCAGCATGAAGCAGGGTTTGGATGCGGTGCTGCTCAGTAATTTATCGAGTGGTCAGCTGAATGCCAGTGATGCCAAGGTGATGGAGAAGATGCTCAAGGAGGGGGCCATGGCGCTTTTGGAGGTGTGGGTGCAATGAATGTGTGGGTACAATGAACGTGTGTGTATAATGAATTTGTGTGTCTAGTGTGTGTAATGTAGTGTACATAATGTGTGGGTTATATTGAGTGAATGACATGAGCACACTGTAATCACATCTCCCAACACACCTCTTTCCAATTGTCCCACCAACCAACACGTACCCCCCAACACATCCATCCCCCACCCCCACGACACACAGAATGCAGAAGCTGCCGATGCTGATGCAGAGGCCCTTCAGGGTCAAAGCATCTTTGAAATCCTTGACAAACGTGCCTCCCGCAGGATCATAACCAGTGCATGTCAGGAGGGGGACATCTTCAGCAAGGTGACAATCGATAGCAGTGCTGCTGTGGGTCAAGATGCCGAGTTGACATGGGAGGCCCTCCTACCTGAGGCTGTTGCCCAACATGCGCGAGCGGTATGTGTGTGGTGATGTGGTTCGTGTGTAGATGTGGGACGTGTTGCTGTGGGGTGCGTGGTGATGGTGGTTCATCCCATGTACAACACTTCTCTGTACATAGCCCCCTTCCCCCGGCCTCCCACATACCCACACACACATACACAATGCATACACACACACACACACACACATCTAATGCATATACACTCTACGTAACCCCCCCCCATACATGCAAACACAGCTCAAGGAGGCACAGCAGGCACAGATTTTAGGTCCCCGTGAGCGTAAGGCCATCAATTACAACCTGGCAGCTATGGGTCGCAGGAAAAAGGGTGATGATGGGGATGGTGGTGATGGGGATGATGCATATGATCCGGAGGACAGCGTAGATGGGAAGAGTGGGAGGAGTGGGAAAAAGGTGTGTGAGGCATGTTGGATGGGTGTTTTTGTGTGGATGGGTGTTTTTGTGTATTTTCATGCACATGTGTGTTGTATATTATTGTGTGCTGTATACCATGCCTGATTGCCCACCAACACATACACAGTCATTTACACACACACACACCTAAAACACACCACCACAGAAGAAGGCTTCAAGCAAGGGTGCTACTGATGGCCCCAAGCCCTGGAACAAAAACGAATTGAAATCAGTAGAGGATGTGTTGTGGACATATGGACCTACACATGAAGAGCAATTGCAGGTGTGTCTGTACATGTGGGGGGGTGTACATGTCGGGGGGTGTTTGTACATGTGGGGGGGTGTCTGTACATGAACTTGCATGTATCTGAGCGCAAACATGTATGATGTATGTCCATACCCATTGCCACCCATACACACCCACACCAACATACACAGAAAGCAGCACCTCGTCGCTCTATGGAGGAAATACAATCCGCAGTCAACGTCCTTCTCGACTTGGTCAACAAATATGCAAGCATGCCCAAGTTTCAACGTCCATCAAATTGGAAAGATGAGGGAACTTGTTTTGCATTGTTGAGTACTGATCCTGAACCTGACAAACACATAGAAGATGTTCTAGATGTACCAAGCCAATTTCACAAGGTGTGTTTTTTGTGTGTGTGGGGGGGGGGGGATCTCTGGTATGTGGGTGTTATGGATGGGTGTTGTGGATGGGTTGTGGATGAGTGTACTTGGAGGACATTGTGTGGATATGTCTTGTGTGTACACTGTGACAGCAACACACACATACACCTGAAATACCAACACACACCACAGGCACTGCACAACAACGAAACCCTGTATCGCCTACACAAAAATGCACCCCGCTACAAAGAAGCACTCGAAGAAATACAAGCACTCAACAACCTGTGTAGCACAGAGGAGGGTTTTACCAAGGTGCCTGCATTGTCCATGTGCACTCCACTGTCAGTGTTTACTCAACAGTGGTGGCAGCCTGCTGTACACAACGAGGCCCTCCTCAAAGGGTGTATGGATATGGGGTATATTCCCGCGAGTGCATCTCGCCGCGCCCATGTGGTAGGTGTTTTGGGTGGGGGTGGGTGTTTTGGGTGGGGGTGGGTGTTTTGGGTGGGGGGTGGGTGTTTTGTGGGGGGTGTCGGCTGGTGTTATGGACAGTATGCATGGTACACTTGTACAACACACACTCTTGATACACGCACATTCAATACACACACACGCATGCTCAATACTCACACACTCGATACACAGTTGAAGAACATCATCATGGACACATGTCGTGGCTTCCCCACTATCCTGATTGGTGAACCTGAAAACTCCAAACCACCTCACAACAACAACAACAACAACAATAAAAACACCAATGCCACAACCATACCCACACAACCATTGATAGAAAAGCAACAAGAAGGTGACAACCATGATACACCAGCAGCAGCAGTGGCATCTCCACAACCACCCACCGCACCAGCCCCACCCTACCCAACAAAGCCAGACGCACCACCCGACAGCACCATCACAATGTCGAGTTACCAGGTCAACAGCATGGTCAACGACTTGACTAAACATGTCAAAAACCTCTTTCGTTTCGTGGTCAATCCCTCCGCCCCACTGCCCCTCCCACCCAACAATCAACCCAGTGAATACCTTACACACAATAACAATACCAATAGCAGCCATGCTCTCCCTAGTCATGGTGTCAGTGGTGGTATGTTTTCCACCATGTGGGCTGCAGCACAGCAATCCCGCCCATCCAACACCATGGGCTTGCAACAAGGCCACACTGTTGGTGCTTTTCGTAAAAAAGGGAATGCCAAGCAGATTATTGGTGCTGACTTGCTGGGCAAGCCGAGGGAAGCTTCTCAAGCATATACCTCCTCTGGGGTAGCTGGGGATGGGGACAAGGGGATGATGGTGGGGGATAAGAATAAGGTGGGGGAAGCGACCGGCAAGGATGGTGATGACCGTGGTGATGACAAAGCAGCTGTAAAGAAGGTTGTTGTTGGTGGTGATGATGGTGGTAGCACACACCAACCATCGCCACCAGCTGGCCAGGTGTGTGTGTGTGTTGGTAGTGGTGTTTTACTGTCACATGTGGCATCATGCATGTACTTCATGGAACACACAAACTACCTCTTCCAACACACATCACAGAAGGCATCCCCCATGCCACAGCTGCAGTTTGAGCCATCCACACACAGCCCCAATGTACCCACTGCCGGTGCACCCACCACGGGTGCACCCACCAACACCAACAATACCACAGCCACCATTCAACATGCTGCTGCTGCAACAGCAGTTGCTGCAGTGATTTCATTGGTGGATGCCTTGGACACACACCAAGACGCACCACCAAAGCAACCCACACAAGAGCAGGCGCCCACTCGTGCCCCACTGACTGATCGCAATGCACAAGGCACCAAGCATGCACAGTCGGGGTTGCAGCCCAAGAAGAAGATGAAGCAGTCTACATTGATGCATGCTTGGGGACAAACAGGGTGAGTGCGACTCATGGATGGGTGAGCAAATATGGGTGCTTGTGTGAGCAAACCCTGTCTCACGCAAACAACAGCAAATACAAAACCAATACATTATAATAATAAAATAATCAACAGCACTGGTCATTTGTATACACGCACTGTGTGTTCTCGCCTGCCATCTGGTCAATCATCGCCGTCGTTGTTGTTTTATCGTGTGTGTAACCACCTCGCACCATGCAATCCGCACTGCATTGCTCTAGCGGATCCATACAACGCACTGCACGTGTGTTGCTTGGCAGGACAAACACACACAGGCAATGCACATTGCCTCGTGCACTGCACACCGCCCAGCCGCGTGTGCGCACCTGCCCCACCCACACACCACCCCAGCTGCATGCATGGACTGTCAGCACTCGTCCTGCTCGAGGCTTGCGGTATGGGTGGTATGCGCACCATGAGCACCAAACACACTCCCACACCCACGCACCCACGCACCACCTACTAGCACATCCACCATCACAATGTCACTGCAAACGGGCATCGTGGGCCTCCCCAACGTTGGCAAGAGCACACTTTTCAATGCAATCTGCAAAAATGGCAAGGCACAAGCGGCCAACTTTCCATTTTGCACAATCGAGCCCAATGTCGGCATGGTCGCCGTCCCCGATCCCCGTCTGCATGTGCTCACCGACTTGTCGAAATCCGTCAACTCCATACCCTGCACTGTGGAATTTGTAGACATTGCTGGTCTGGTCAAGGGTGCCTCCAAGGGGGAGGGGTTGGGCAACCAATTTCTCGCCAACATCCGTGAGGTGGATTCCATCGTCCAGGTGGTGCGATGCTTTGAGGATTCCAACGTGATTCATGTTTCTGGCAAAGTGGACCCCGTGGAGGATGCAGAGGTGATTAATTTCGAATTGGCACTGAGTGATGTGACGCAAATTGAAAAACGGTTGGACAAGTTGAAAAAGGGGAAGAAGACAAAGGAAGAGGCCACCAAGGGGGAGGTAGGAAGAGGGGGGGGGGGTGTATGTGGGGGGGGGTGTATAAGGGGGGGGGGTATGGGGGGTTGTATGGGGGGGGGTTGTATAAAAGGGGGGGTGGCATGAGGGGGTTGTATGGGGGTGGTGGTATGGGGTTGTATTGTGGCTGTATCATCACACACATCTCCCCCTCACCATCACACAGATTGAAGCAGCAGCACTCCAGCGTGTATTGGAGGGCCTTGAAGCCAACATTCCTGCACGCCGAATACCCCTACACGATGATGAAATGGAATTGGTCAAAGGGTTGTGTTTGTTGACCATGAAGCCCATGATTTATGCTGCCAATGTGGAAGAGGGAGACTTGGCTGATCAGGTATTATGATGTGGGTGTGGGTGTGGTGGTATATGCATGGTGTGTAGTGGTCTGCATGCATACGTATATAAAGTATAGTGCTATCCAGTGAGCAACCATTACCTGGTGGACAACGCCACCTGTCCCCCACTTCCACCCCCCTACAACCCACCCCCCTACAACACAACAGGGTGCAGGAAACAAGCATGTGCAGGCTCTACGTGCCAAGGCAGAAGCAGATGGGTGTGATGTCATCATCGTGTCTGCACAGGTGGAAGCGGAACTCAATGAACTGGAACCAGAGGAAGCAGCCGAGTTTCTAGAGGGTTTGGGTGTTTCTGAAGGTGGGCTTGGATCCCTGATTCGTGCAACCTATCGACAATTGGGCCTCAGGACGTATTTCACCACGGGAGAAAAGGAAACCAAGGCTTGGACGATTCGAGCAGGGATGACTGCTCCTCAAGCGGCCGGGGTGATTCACACGGATTTTGAAAAGGGGTTTATTCGTGCAGAGACGGTTGCATATGATGATTTCGTGGGATGTGGGGGGTATGGTGCGTGCAAGGAGCAAGGCAAGCTGCGTTTGGAAGGGAAAGAGTATGTGGTACAAGAGGGTGACGTCATGTTGTTTCGCTTTAATGTGTAATTTTTGCTGTGGTAGTGTTTCATATTTTGAGGTAGTGTGTTTTATTCTGGTAGAGAGAAAGAATGGTTGTGTGTTACACAAATGCTCTCGCGTTGCTGCTTGTTCACACACACTCGTATGCACGCTGCTCAACACCAAATACCCACCCACAAAAACGACAACACAAGCTAGACAGTGTAGTCAAAGGGTATGGGAAAAACACAGAGGCAACACACAACACACACCATGTGTTGTCGTTGTTTCCATGTACCCACGTACGTATATATTTCTATGTATGTATTGGGTTTCTTTATGCATTGTCAAACAAAACAACAATGATATGACCACACATTGTCAATACCACACAAAACAATACAGTAGTAGAAACCAACAACAACACACTTGCACTCTATACTACACACAGCGTACAGGTTGTTGTCCTAGTGGTCACCATGTTGTTCTAGTAATGTGGATTGTGACAACATGTGGATTGTGACAACATGTGGATTGTGACAACATGTGGATTGACACTCTCCCCACCATTGCTTGCCCTACCCACCATTGCTTGTCATAGTACATGACCACTGTCTCCATCTTCCTTCAATGAACAACATCATCTACTTCTTCTCTCAATCAACATCATCACCATACACAATCATTATCATCATCATTATCACATTATTGCTGACTCACTTCTTGTGCCACAGGCTGCAACTGCTGCTCAACAACAGCTGCTCCCCCTCCTCCTGCTACTGCTGCTGCTGATGTTGTTGATGATGTAGCATCACGTACCCCATTCCTCCCCTCACTACTATGCACACCACCACCATCATCACCACCATGCACGCCACCATTACTTGGAGGGTGAGCAGCAGCACTCTTTTCAGCATACACATCTGTGAGGTTTATTGTTGTCGCTGCACCACCTGTTTGCTGTAACACAACCTCCCTCTCCGTCTGTTGTGTGTTAGTGTGGGTGTGGGTGTGGGTGTGGGTGGTGGATGAGAGGCAGGTATGTCATTCCTACAATACTGTGTGAGATATGTCATTCCTACAATAACACAGTAGAGCACATTAGAGAGGCACAGCGAGTACATTGCACAGTGTTGACATGCACACACAGCACCCAATAAGCACACACACAACTGCACACAGCACAAACACCCACCCACACAAACAAATACCTTGATGGCACGCAGTATCTCCTCAGCCGGGTCCCCCCCCAACCCATCAGCACCTGGTAGCGGCACCGACATTTGTGTGACTGGCACCCCTTCAATGCCCGCTGCAGTGGCTTGTTCTGCTAGTTTCTCTCTCTGCTGTTGCCCATACATGGAGAGAATGGTGACCCAGACCAGCTCCACTGCGTCCACCCACAGCAGTCGGTGCTGCACAGGGATGACACCATATGTGATGACTGTGTTTGTGAGTGGGGGGTGGGGGGAGTATTTGAGGGGTTGGGTTGGGTTTGTGTTGGTACGTGATTGATACACCACAAGTACATGCTGATACACCACAAGTACATGCTGATACACCACAAGTACATGTATTGTTGTTGATACATCACAAGTGCATGTGCACACCCCCGTACACCATATGAATGACACCGTAATATCCACAAACATAAACACACACAAACACGATCACACACACATCCTCACATACACACATCTCCACACACACACACACCATGTGCAAATGGCCACAGTCTCCACCCTGCCTTCAGTAAATCCCACCAGCTACTGGTCACCGTGGTCACAATCACATGAGGTGATTCAAATTTCATCATGCCCAGCAACACATAGTATAAGGAATTCCAAAACAAGCTCCATATTGTTTGGTCAATGCCCACTTTGAGGAGGGGCTGATACCACGCCTCGGGATCCACCTGGGGGAGGGGGAGGGGGTTGTATGTGGGTGTGGGCGTATGTGGGTGTGTGTAGAGAAGAGGGGGGTAATGGAGGCTTGAGTGTGGGTGTGTAGGTAGAGCAAGTGTCAAGAAATGCATACATAAAGAACAAAAAGCACATGCAACACATACAACCATGATCACAACACCAGAACACCACGCCATGCCCACCCACCCACCCCAAAAAAACCGCCACCACCTACCATGAGCACATTGTTAAAGTACGCATCCAGGTTTTCATAATACAAGTGTGATAATGGTCCATGTGCTATAAACCCACATACACCAGAACGCAGTATACGCCCCCTATCAAAGTCTTCGAGACTGCGTCCCTCATATGTTTGTGCTGTGAGGTCTCCCAGTGTGTACACAACACCACTGATGCATGCCTGTGATGGTGGTTGATTGTCCATGAGCATGGTTGTGGACAGTAGGATTAGGTTGTGAAACAGTGTGTGTGTGGCTGTCATAAAACAGTGTGTGTGTGGCTGTCATATATACTATGTGTGCAGTGTATCTGCATATGGTGTGTATCAAGCCGCACCAAGGATGCGTGTACCTTGGTGAGCATGGGATTGCTATTCACAGCCTCTTCATACAGCTTCCAATTGCTGCTCGGTAGCTGCAGCAGCAAATCCGTAGCAGACAATGAACCCCAACTGTCAATGTCCACTGTGACAAACTTGGCCGCAGCAGCAGCAGCACACACCACAATCAACCCCAAGTTGACTGAAAAATTAATCACCCGCATCTCCTCTTCGTTGCTGTCCACCCACCACAGCCAGCGTGCAGGGTGGTGGGGTGGTGTGGCACTTGCTGGTGGGTGCTCGACCATGGTCGTCAAATCCGCCTTGATGGTCTCTGCTGTTTGTTGTGTGGATGATGCCAGCACGGTTTCAGTCGAGCCCTTGGCTGCATCCACACGGGTGCGAAGCTTTGCATCTTGATTGGCTGCTCGTGTTGCAAGTCTATGGGTGGGGCTTGCATGCCTGCACCGCGTCAACCGCTCTACGTTGACGGAATGCCATATACGGGAGTGATGCGAGTGTGTGGTTATGTGACGTGCACGCCAGGGTGTCTGGGGGGGGGTGCATGTGGGCAAAAAGCTGTGTGGTGTTGAGTGGAGATTGTTGGGATGTTGTTCGAGTAGCCGCATCCCGCGGGGTGTCCTTGTGTGGTGATGTGCTGATGTGATTGTGTTGATAGTGAATAAGTTGTGATGGGGGTGAAAAACGAGAAAAAAGCAACACACGGTGTGCTTTAGCTGAAGTAACACAACAGATTGTTTGCATGGAAAGAGGTTTGTTTTTATCTCGTGATTCATGCCAGTGTTCTAGAATCAGTATGCTGATGCGTGGTGTGCAGTTGGGGTTGTCCAAGGTGCCGGATCATCAAGTGGTGCCTGGCACTCGATTAGTCAAAACTTTCGCAAGTGCACAAGCACCAACCAATACATCCACCACATGGGACACGGCACGCTCCCAATTCAAGTGGTTTTCTGTACCTGAAAACCCAGTATTCCTTGAGAATGCTGGTGGATCTCTGTACGTGCATCATCAAAGGGTTGGACCATCATTTGTCTAGTCATCGTGTAGGGTACACCATCATACACAGGGTACCACTGTGTGTTGCACAAGCAATATACGACTACATGGTCAACGATTACGTGCAATTGGAGGCTGGGTATGAAGCATCCACCCGTGCTGATCAAACAGTACAGGTGTGTGGGTGTGTAGGTATGGTCATACACAATGAATTGGTCCCACACTGGGCACATGTGGCATATCACACATATCATACATATCACACATACACATACATCATACACATACATCATAGGCAGCACATCAGTTCATGTCGACCTATATGAACGCGGACAATGTTGGACACGTGGCCATTGGCCCGAGTACATCCCAACTGCTTGCCAACCTTGCTACCAGCATGACCCCACTCATCAGCACCACTGATCAAATCATTGTCCATGAGGTGTGTGGTTGTTTGTGGATGTATGTTATTTTGCAGTGGAGTTTCATTGCACGCTTGTGTAGTTGTTGTTATCATTGTGTTGTTGTATTGCAAGATTCACAAGCTTGCTACCAATGTGTATGCATGCTATATGTACCAATATGTGTGCATGCTGTACGTACCGATATGTATGCACACTGTACGCACCAACACATGCCCACGCATCACCACGCAAGCCCACCACCACCACCATCATGTACACCCACCATCATACAGCCCCCCCACACAACAACACCCACACCAGGCATGTCACGAAGCAAACGCAGGTCCCTGGACCCGCCTTGCCGCCAACACAGGGGCCCACCTCACATGGTGGCCTGTCGACCCCCACACTCGCACATCCTCCCTGCACACCCTGGAGACCCTCCTCAAACCTAACACAGCAGTGGTGGCACTCACGCATGTGTCCAACTTGCTGGGGGAGGTTTTGGATGTCAGGGCAGTGGTGGACATGGTGCGTAGCAAGGCACCCGGGGCAAGAGTGGTGGTGGATGGGGTGGCGTATGCACCACATAGGGCAATTGATGTGCGGGCGTGGGATGTGGATTGGTATGCGTTTTCTTCATACAAGGTACCATGTGGGGGGGTATTCTGGCGGTGGTGGTGGTATGTGACGTGGTGGTGTATGTGATGTGGTGGTGTATGTGATGTGGTGGTGTTGTTTTCGAGCTATCTCCCTCGTCCTACATCCACACCAGCTAGCATATGTAGTTGGCACACACCCACCCACTACCTCCGTATTCACACAACACACACCCAAAATGTTCACCCCACAAAAAAAAAGGTGTGGGGCCCGCATTGTGCAGTCTTGTATGGCAAGCACGCTGCGCACGCTGAGCTTGCTGACAAGGCATCAGGGGGCCTCAACCACTACTGGATACCTGCACATGATTATGTATACAAGTTTGAGCTAGGTGGTGTGTGTCACGAGTCAATGGCGGGTATTGTTGCACTGCAAACATACCTACATACCCTCGCCACTGCATACACGGCTGCTTCACATGATGTTGTTATAAGATCAAATGATGACACTGGAGGACACACTGGAGTGCCCCCCAATGCATGCCGTCAAGCATGGTGTGACCGGGTCACAGTGGAAACAGCATACAGGGCTATCAGTGACATGGAGGCCCCCCTAACCACTGCGTTGCTCACGTATTTGGAAACGAGAGGGGAGGTGGTGGAGGTGGTGGGACCCTCCACATGGACCACAGAGACACGTGTGCCAACGGTGTCGTTTGTGCATCGGCACAAGGAGTCCAGTGAGGTGGCGAAGGCACTGCAAGCCAAGGGGTTTGCGGTGCGATGTGGGCACAACTATGCACACCGGTTGATGCAGGTGGTGATGCCGAAAAGGGATGTGGAAGAGGGGGTGGTGCGTGTGTCGGCGCTGCATTACAACACGCCACAGGAGATTCAGGGGCTTGTGCGTGCAATGGATGAAGTGTTGTGAACGAGGTGGGTGGGGTGGCGGTATTCTTTGTTTGTATACATCCTTTTTTTCTGTACTGAAATTTAATTTTCAATCACATCAGCTCACAGTATAACGAGTATCACACAAAGTATCGAGCCAGGGTACGTTTCGGATCTTCGAACCCAATGGGATTCCTGGTGGAGCGCTTGTTCGTGACACACTCTGCTGGGCACACACAGATTCGCGTCAAAGGGCGCCTGATAAGTTTGGGATGTCGACAAACGGGGGAGGAGGCCGCCAGGGATTATGACCTGGTGGCATTGAAAGCGCGTGGCAGGCGGGCCATAACAAACTTCCCCCGTTCAGAATACAGGGACGCCCTTCGCGCCAATGCACGTATGTGTAGGGTGTTTTGTTGTTATTCAATGAGTAGACGTATTGGGTGGAGATGGTGCAAACATGTTGGCCCCTTACGATAGGGCGGGTAAGGGGGCCCTTACCCCTTGGGGTATACAGCGGCATCATTGTGAAGAAAAGCGTATTTGGACGCAGTTGTCGATTGGATGCCATCAACCTCTCTCCCGCCTGTCACACACAGGCTTGACACTGATACAACTCATTGCCAAATTGCGCAACGAGGCACACGCTGAGGGGCGCGCTGCCCGCAACGAGGCACGCGTTGCCCGGGGTGGTGGTGGGGATTTGGTTGGTGGTGGTGGTGGTGGTGGTGCGGT
>VFQP010000737.1_pt1 | contig 54476 bp, 54 predicted proteins | sample 3512351 | NCBI WGS metagenome assembly VFQP01 (sample SAMN10412372, study PRJNA504923) | tailings metagenome | isolation source: Relicate 1 Philex TSF1 revegetated site | place: Philippines: Tuba, Benguet | collected 2017-08-29 | reverse complement strand
AGAAAACTTTTCTCTAAAGATAACGTCTTGGGATATTGTAATGATGCCAATAACAATAGAACTCCGTTTCCATAAAAGGATTGTATAAAGCTAGTGGGTCAACCTCGTACCAAATGCTCAATTTAGGGTTGTAATAACTTGCCCCGTAATAATAAAGACCAGTTTCGCTGTCCAGTTTTTTCGGGAGACTTACAGTTTGATATATTACAATTCGTATACACTCATAAGTTTATAAATTAATTAGGTTATTATTAATCTGAAATGACCAATATCCATCTTCTTCGATAATTCCCTTAATAAAATTTTCACCTATATTATTCAATCTACCATTTGTGATTGACAAGCAACCATATCCAATATCATCATGAGGATAAATAATTATATCTAATGAGGGTATTATAAAAAACAAAAATCCACTATTACTACTCAAAATTTTAGAATTCATACATACGGCTGACAAATTACTTATGTCATTGAAATTAAATTTGAAGAAAATTCTAAATGAAGAAATTATTTCATTATATGAATGACTTATATCATCATAATCTACTCCTTCAATATAATTATTAGAATCATCCGCAAATATAAAATTATAATTAAGAGGAAGTATGAAAGTTTTAAAAGCTAATATATATTCTAATTGGCTTTTTTTTAACATTCTATCATCAACCACAAGAGAAGTAGCAATTATAATTGATTCGAAGTGTTCTTTAAAATATTTTTTAAAATAATTAATAGCAATCAAACATTTCTGAGATTTTTTGAGTTTTTTGCTATCATCTATATTTTCATCCCATTTAAAAAAACCAATAAAATTATTACCTTTTATATTTATAGATTCATTATAATTTTCACCAATGACTTTAGATAATATTTTAAGGATTTTCTTTTTTGTAATTCTTGAATGCATTATTGTTATTTAGACTTGTTTATTTTTAATACTTTTCTATCTTCTCTGGAAACTGTGACTTTGTTATTCTTTGTAGGAGCATTCTTTCCTATTCCTAATTTCCACTCTTCACCACCACTATGTTGAGTATGGCTTTTATCCCAAATTTCACCAGTTTTTCTATTCTCGTAAGTTCCATCTCTTCTCTTATTAAAATTTGCACCAGGCGAGTCAGGAGTTTGAACAATATCTCCAACCTCAGCATTACCAACCTTTTTCTTGTCATTATTTGAATGATCAGCATTTAAGATTGTTATTTTTTGAGGAATAGCGGCAGGAAATTCTCTAAAAATCGAATTATCTTGTTCAATAGATCCAGATTCCAATCCTTGTAATATTTGTTTCTTTTGCTCATCTTTCGGTAAAGCATCAAATATTCGCTGCTCGTACAGAGCCTTTCTTTCTCTAATTTCTTTTTGCTTAATCTCAAGTATAATTAGTCCTCGATTAACATTCCAGGTAGACCACCTCCTCTCATTATACCTCCTATACCTATTCTAGGCAAACCTAATCTGATAGAAAGACCAGCAGATCTTGGGATTTATAATATTAAAAGACCACATAATATCATTGTGCGGTACTATATATCATTTTATAAAATTGTTATTGCAGAAGTATTCATTAAATGCTAAATTTTGTTGCAATTTTGGGTACAGAAATAATAATTCATTTATTGTATTCTTTCTAAATTTTTTATATACTTTTTTAAAGACTTCATACTTACAATTAATATTAAATATTGCAGAATTTGTTTCATAAATTTCTAAAATGTCATTTTCCAAATTGTAAATATAATTCATACTATTACTATAATAATCAGACGAAACAGTAAATGTTTCTTTGTTTCCTTTATCAATGTAAGTTATTAACTTATCAAACTGATTAATATAATCTAAAATCCCTGTATCAAGTAAAATGAAATTTCTTTTTCTCTTATCATCTACATAAAAACATATAAATATATGTCCTTTAAAAACATTTTTTAATTGGAAAATATCTAACATGTCTAAATCATAATTATAAGAATTAATTTGAGTAAAATCAATCTTGTAATCAAATATTATAGTATTCATAATTTATTTTATAGGCTTGCTATAGGATAAGCATTTTAACATTCCCTGATTTACTTATTAATTTTATTAATAATTTTACCATTTTCATTTAAATAAATCCATAACTCTTTTTCCTGATTGTTTTCATATTGTCCCATTATTTTTAGCTGACCATTCTTGTAGTATTCAAAATAATTCTTACATTTTTTTTCAACTATTTCACCATCGTCATCAATTTCAACACAGATAAAATATTTTTTTTTAATTAAAGCTGTATTATTATCATAATACTCAAATTCTTCCAAACAATTATCGGAATATTTGCAAGCAATTTCTCTTTTTATGATTTGGTTTTGAAAATCTCTAAAATCTACGTATAATAATTTATTATTTTTATAATATCTATATTCATATCCCTCATATGACTCAAATTTTCCCCAACCATTAAAAATACTTCCATCGCTTCTCTTTATAACTTTATAAAGCTTACCATTATCATTAAAATATAATGATAATTTATCATGATCAATAGTATCTTTTTTTTGGCAAAATAAATATAGTGGAAGGAATGTAATTAAAAATAAAAACTTCATGCTGTGGTTTATTATTGATTTAAATTAATAATTTGACTTTTATTTATTGGCAAGTTTGGCATATTAAAGTGGCTCCCCCCTATTGACAAAAACTCGTTTAGCAATGATATTCAGTAAATTATCTTAATACACAACCCTTTACAAGGCTCGAAACACGTTGGTTTTGGATTCGAATATTCGAAATAATGATTTTGAGAATTATAGTATTTTTGCCAAAACACAACAATGCAAAAATACAAAAAGTATCACACGGATATCAAAACCTGCTATGCTTTAGGAATCCACAATGAAATTCTTCCCGAAAGATTCATCAAACAAATCCCCGGTTCTACTTCCCACTATTGGAAACATGAAAATTCCGAAAAATATGTTGGAGGAGAATTTTCCAAAAGAATTCAGAACAATTTAGAAGATACCAAAGTATTTCTCGATTCCCGTTTGTACTTCAGTCGAAAAGCATTTATTCAATTTGCAAAAATATACATTACGTTAGTTACTCTTCTTGGAAAAGAAAATATTCGCTCTGTTATTAAATCCAATCGAAATGTTTTTTTAGCCCTGATTGAAAATCTTTCCGAGGATCTTCCCATTGCTAAAAAGGATATTCTTCGTTTTTTGATGATTTCAAAAAGGCAATATTCATTTTGGTTAAGCGATAGAAAATTCGCCTGTAACACTTCATTGGTAGGGCAATGCTTTAAAAGAAGACCCAAACAGATTTCCAACAGAGAAATTTCCATCCTCAAAAAATATATGAATCTGAGTAAACACAAAACGTGGTGCATCCGTTCCATTTGGGGAAAGGCAATTCGGGATGGAGCAGCATCTATGGCGGAGTCAACTTGGTATAAGTATGCTCGTAAACTCGGTTATTCGGAAGTCAGAAAGCCTAAGAAGAAACCTAGAAAGAAAGAATCCTATAATGCAAAACGACCGAATGAAATGCTTTAGCACTCATGAACCCCTTAATGAAAATTAAAAAAATAGTGAATAAACTTGGCACATGGATATTTCTCAATACAAAACTCTGGATAATGTGGTCTATTATCTCTATACAGTGGTCGATAATTTTTCAAGCAAAATTATTTCATGGGATATTTCTACCAAGAAATGCTCGAAGATCAGAATGGAAAGCGTAAAGAAAGCCATGAATTTGATGTAGATCTCAAAGATCAAAATCTTGAACTCATTGTGGATGGCGGAAGTGAAAACAATAACAAAACGATTGCTGAATTTATTAAGAATTGCCACGTCAATATCAGCAAAAAGATCGCTTTGAAAGATGTTACTTTTTCTAATTCCATTGTGGAGGAACCTTACAAGATCATGAAGTCGTATTACTTCCGTTCCAAAGAAATTCTTTCAACAACGATTTATCAGGAACTAAAGTTTTTATTGAAGATTATAACAATAATCGACCTTGTTACAAACACAAGATTTACACTCCAAACGAAGTTCATAATAATCCCGAACTGGCGAATTTCAAACTGGTTTTACAAAATTCCAACCAACAGAGGCTGGAAGAAAACCGTAATTTCTGCTGTAAGATTTCTGCCTAAGAAATAAAGAATCAAGAGCAAAGAACCAAGATTCAAGATTTCATTGCATTTTTACCTCTATTTTCAAAAACATCAAAGATCATTTTTTCTTTTGAGACATTCTGAAAATTCAGATGTTCAAATATCCTTTTTTCTTATAAATTCTTTCTAAAAAGAATCATTTGAATTCTGCACCAAAGCATTCGAAAATTCGAATGCTTTGATATAGAATCTCTTACATTATTTTAACTTTTGTAACTGTCTTTTTTTCAGAAGCTTAATTATTTCTTAAAACCCTCTGTTTTTTTATTGGGTTAATAGAGGGAGCCAAGGACCAGATAAAATACTATTTGTTGTAAAATTGTTGTAAGTATTAAAAACAAAAAAGACCTACATTTCTGTAAGTCTCTGATAATGTGGCTCCTCCTGCTGGGCTCGAACCAGCGACCCTCTGATTAACAGTCAGATGCTCTAACCAACTGAGCTAAGGAGGAATGTCCTTGTTTTTAAGTGGTGCAAATATAGGACAGATATTTATACCTTACAAATTTTTTAAGAGAAAAAATTAAAATTAAAGTTTATTGGTGAAAATTTTAAAAATATCAGCTCCGAATATCAGCAGCATCAATCCTAAAAGAAATATAACCCCTACCATTTGAGCATTTTCTAAAACCTTCTGTGGAACAGGCTTCCCAACAATCATTTCATACAATGTAAAAATAACATGACCGCCATCTAAGCCTGGAATAGGGATTAGATTTAAAAAAGCCAGCCACACAGAAAACATTGCTGTAAAACTCCAGAACATTGTCCAATCAATAGAAACACTTCCGTCTTTTGCTTTATCAACAGGCATATTTTTGATAATAGCAAGAGGTCCGCCTACTTTCTTATATCCCTGCACTTTTCTGTTGAAAACGAGCTTAAATTGTTTAACCTGGTACGTTAAGCTTTCAATACTTCTCGTAAATCCTCTTCCAACAGACTCGAAGAAATTAAAATGTTTTGTTTCTGCAAATTTCTCTAAATACTTGAAAGATGCTAAACCTAAAGTTCCTTCTCTTGAAACAGATAAAACTAAAGGCTGTATAGTTCCCGCTCTGGATATCTCAACATTAATGTCTCTGCCTGCGTTATTTTTTACAACATCCTGCAATTCATCATAATAGTTAATTCTTTTTCCATTTACAGCTACTATCTGATCTCCAACTTTCAAACCAGCCTCGGCTGTTTTAGGGTTAAAAATAGAATCAATCACAGCAGGATATCTTGGAGTAAGAAAAGCTTTCGGATTTTCATCCCTGAAAGCTAAAGCCTTACCATCATCATTGGTTGGAAATGTCACTTCTTTTCCTCCTCTTAAAACGGTAATTTCATCACTAAGTAAAATATCCAAAGAAAGTTTGTCTAGATTGTTCTGAGTTTTTCCATCCACTTTCAGAATTTTATCTCCATCCTCAAAACCCATCGCTTTAGCAACATTCGTATAGTTCATTTGTACATCCTCCTTGGTGCTGTCAAAAACTGTTTCACCATTAAAAAACGACAGACAGCCGTAGATAATCCAAGCCAGAAAAAAGTTTACGGTAACCCCGCCCAACATGATGATTAACCTCTGCCAAGCCGGTTTTGCTCTGAACTCCCAAGGTTGCGCAGGCTGTTTCAGCTGTTCGGTATCCATGCTTTCATCAACCATTCCGGCAATTTTCACATAGCCTCCGAAAGGAAGCCATCCGATACCGTATTCGGTCTCTCCTACTTTCTTTTTAACAATAGAAAACCAAGGATCAAAGAAAAGATAAAATTTCTCCACTTTGGTTTTAAACCATTTTGCAGGTAAAAAATGCCCAAGCTCGTGAAGAATTACTAAAATAGAAATACTCAATATAAATTGAAAGATCTTGATTGCTAATTCCATTAATTGTTTTTAGATTTTAATTTGCAAAGGTAACAATAATCAATAGGATGCCAAACAAAAAAGCTTCTCGTAATGAGAAGCTTTGTCATATATTGATAATGCTTTTAAAAATTAAAGGAAACCCCTAAGCTTCCGTTGTTTCCTACTTCAGCAAAAACCCCAACTTTATCGGTGAAAAAATACCTTGCTCCAATATGAGCTCCAATTCCGAAATCTCTGCCAAGAACTCCTAAATCAACTCCCGGATAAATATCTAACTGCTCCGGAAGATCCAATGCTTCTCTTAAGTGAAAATTCAGACGCCCAAAAATAAAAACCCTGTTATCTTTATTATTGTCTCTATAATTGTCAAAATAAGCATTACCTCCCGCGCCAATAGAAATAACATCACTGAGACCATAGTCATAAGTTGCCGTTATGCCCGTCCCATATCCCCACGCATTAAGACCTAAATTGACCTTCTGATCACCTTTTCCTGTATAAGCCTGTGCATTAGCAAAGATTCCCGCAAAAAGCATCAGTGCCAAAATCATTTTTTTCATAATAGATTTTTATTATTTAAAGATCATATAAAAAATATCTGCATCAAAAATAAAACCGAAATCAGTTTAAAACTGTATTTTTATAAAAGATTAAAAAGGTATTATGAAAATTACAGGAATCAACTTAGACATTATCTGGAAGAACAAACTAAAAAACTTTGATAATATAGCACACAAAATCAGAGATGAGAAAGCAGATCTTTTTATTCTTCCCGAAATGTTTTCCACAGGATTTTGTATGGATGCTTCTGAGGTTTCAGACCGAAACGGAGAATCTTTGGAGTTTTTAAAGAAGATGGCACAAGAAAAAAATGCGGCTTTTTGCGGAAGTGTTCCGGTGGAATCAGAAGGAAACTTTTACAATAGAATGTACTTTGTGAAACCCGATTCGGAAATTGTTTATTATGACAAAAGACACTTATTTTCGTTTTCAGGGGAAGATAAGGTCTATACTCCGGGAAAGGAACGCATTATTGTTGAATATTTAGGAATCCGTTTTCTGTTACAGGTTTGCTATGATCTCCGTTTTCCTGTTTTCTCAAGAAATAATGATGATTATGATGCCATATTATATGTTGCCAACTGGCCTGAAAAAAGAGTCGGAGCCTGGGAACATCTTCTAAAGGCAAGAGCTATTGAGAATTTGTCGTTTGTTTTTGGCTTGAATAGAATTGGCACCGACGGTAATAACCTTTTGTACAAAGAAAGTTCTCACTGTTTTTTTGCGGATGGGAGAGAAATTTCAACAAAAAAAGGAGATTTGATCTCATCAGAATTAAATTTATCCGAACTGAACGAGTTTAGACAACATTTTCAGTTTTTGAATGATAGGGATGATTTCCTGATAAGGATGTAGCATTATTTTCAATAAACTTATTTAAAAATATCTTTAAAATTCTGCATTAATGTTTGCTCTTCATAGCCTAGATATTTAAACTCTCCTTGAATTTCATTCTTAATTTTAAAATAGTTCCCATGATAATACTGTGAGATTTTAGCAATCTTGTTTCCATCTTTATACAAATAAAGATACTCATAAACATTGCTTCTAAATTCTACTCTGCTATATTTCCAGCCGTTTATTTCACTTTTCATGTATGATGTAGGAAATATTCCAAAAAATTTTTTAACAACAATCTCCCTTCCATTTATTTGAAAAATTATTGCTTTTGTTCTTATCTCACTGAAAAGAGACATAAATATAAAAATAGTTATTAGTGAAAAAAATATTTTATAAAATAGCTCCCCATTATTAGAAGACAAAGACGCTGGTAAAATTTTTATCATCAAAAACACAGAAAATAAAAATGCTAAACCTATTAAATAAGCTCTAATTGAAAACTTTGTTTTAATCACCCTTATTATTTTATCCTTAATTTAGTTAATTTCCGCCAGGCTTTTCTTCCGAAAAAAACAATTAAAATCATACATAGTATCGCCAAAACAACAGCTATAAACGGGGCAACCATTGCCAAAACAGCCATAATCCCGGCTCCTGCTGTTTCTGTAGTTCCTACAACATTATTGCCAAGCCCTGCAGTTGTTGCTGTAGAAGCTGCTCTTATTCCCGCAAATCCCGAACTGATGGCTGCTGCAGTTCCACCGCCTGCAATAAGCGCCAATCCCCATTGCGGAAGAGTTCCTAAATCTGAAAATTGTCCCGCAAAAAGAACAGAACCTGCAAGAGTTGCCATGGGAACCGAAATTGTATCCAAAAAATTATCAACAACTGGAATGTAATATGCTAAAATCTCTGCCACAGTTGCAATTCCGGTGGTGATAAGTGCGGGAAGCGTAGAAAGCCATTCGAAAGTTTCAAGCGAAGGAATCCATTGAAAATAAGATGCTAAACTTACAGCAAACATAGGCAGAAAAACACGGAAACCTGTTGCGGCAGCGAGTCCGACTCCTATAAATGCGCTTAATAAAAAAGAAAAATAGGGAATTTGATCTAACATTTTATTCGTCAATTGTTTGACTAAAGCTACAAAAAATATAGATAACAGAAATCTTTGACAGGAATTTGTTTAATCTGGAGATTTTACGATGCTATTATTCAGATCAAATGGCAAAACCCATTTTTAATTTTGTACAACCTGCTTCAGTTTTTCTTCTGCGATTTGCAAAGACTGATAAACTGAGACTCAACCTCCTCAAATTTTGCAGGCATTTCATTTGAAACCCAAAAAAGCATCGCGGCTGTTCTGTCTCCGAAACTTTCTGTGAACAAAGACTTATTTAACCGGTAAGATTCCCTTAAAAGACGCTTTATGCGATTTCGATGTACTGCTTTTTTAAAATATCTTTTAGAAACAGAAACTCCGAATTTTGTTCTGTCCGCCTGTAACTCCGGATGATTTTTAAGAATAATAATCCGAAGATTTCCGGAGGTTTTCCATTTACCTTTTGCAAAAAGCAAGTCAATTTCAGACTTCTTTTTAAGTTTTTCGGCTTTCGGATATTTATAATCAGGCATTAATTTTTTTTCACTAAATGATTAATCACTTCCGCAGCAGCATACAAACCAAAAATAGCCGGAATAAAACTTATCGTTCCATAGAAAGACCTTTTATAATTGGTTCCGTCTGTCATTTTCAGGCTGTCATCTTTCTGAAGCTCATCAGAAAAAACACATTTGAATCCTTTGTTTATTTTTTCTTTTCTCAATCTTTTTCTCACCTGTTTAGCAAGATAGCAATTCTGAGTTTTGCTGATGTCTTTCACCATTACTTTAGAAGGATCGGTTTTTCCGCCGGCTCCCATTGAACTGATGATTTTGATCTTTCTTTTCTTTGCAGACTTTATTAAGGTAAGCTTTGGAGTAACGCTGTCAATACAATCCAAAACATAGTTAAAATTGCCTTTATCTAATATCTCATCCATTCTTTCAGGATTCAGAAATTCGTTGATTTTAACTAAATTAAGTTTAGGATTAATATCTAAAAGCCTCTCCGCAACCACTTCTACTTTATGCTTTCCAACAGTTGAGTGAAGAGCAGGCAATTGTCTGTTGATGTTGGTAATGTCTACCGTGTCTCCGTCAACAATCGTCATATTTCCTACACCTGCTCTGGCAAGAAATTCTGCCGCAAACGAGCCAACACCTCCGAGTCCAACAACCAGAACAGACGTTTTGTTCAGTTTTTCCAAACCATCTTCTTTTATCAGAAGTTCTGTTCTTTCCAGCCAGTATTTATCCATTTTGTATTGTTTCTAAATTTTCTAAAATCTGTGATTGAAGCTGCTGCAAAGAAATTTCTTTAAGTTCTGAAACTTTAGCATACAGCTCTTCAATGGCAAAATCCCCGTCATCCGTTTCCAAAAACAGCTTATCCAACGGGACTTTCTTCACCGTATTCTGCAAAGATAAATTATAGAGAACCGCTTTTCCAAAACTTAGATAGAAATTATTCTTCAGCAAATCGTCGGCAATATTCTGCTTTTTATTGAAACCATGAATAATCATGGGCTGCCGAGAAAATCTTCTGAATGAAATTACCTCGTAATATTTTCTTACACAATGAATAATCATCGGTCTTTTTAGTTCATTGGCAATTTCTATCTGCTTTAAGAAAACTTCTTCCTGAATTTTCTCATCAATAGGAACCAAGGAATCCAAACCACACTCTCCTATGGCAAAACAGTTTTTCAGGATCATAGATTGAAGCCAGTCTAACTGTTGATGAATATTTTCTACATTTATATCTTTAGGATGAATCCCTGCAGAATAAGGGAAAGCATCCGGTTGCTCACCCAGATTCAAATTGTAGATTCCGAAGCTTACCTTTTTTTTATGGTGATGAAAATCAAAAAATTCCATTCTCAAAAATACATTATTTAAGCCTGATTAAAAATAATTAAACAAATGTTTATAAGAGAAGAAAAAATGACTACTTTTACTAAAACTGAGTACATGGCAAAAAAATTTTCAGACAAACAAATGCACATTCTGGATGTTGCAGAAGAACTGATTGCCCAAAAAGGATTTGAAGGGACTTCCGTGAGAGATATTTCAACAAAAGCCAATATCAACGTGGCGATGATTTCCTATTATTTTGGCTCAAAAGAGAAAATGATGGCTTCACTATACCAATACAGGGTTCTCAAGACCAGAGAAAATTTCTCAGAATTTGCAGATACCATTAAAAACGGCAAACCAGAGATGCAGATGAAGGAAATGATCAAATATATTGTCAATCAACTTTTTAAATACAATTACTTTCACGGTTTTGTCACCCAAGAACTTCGCCACACCGAAAGTCTTAAAGACGAACTGATGGAATTTTACCAGCTTTTTGTAAGAAAACTGGATGAGGTAATCAAAAAAGGAGTTACAACAGGAGTTTTTACTTTTACTCCAAAAGCGGAGGATTTGCTTACTACGGTGATTGGCTCTACCCTTTTCGTGATACGCAATAAAAATTTCTACGAATTGTACGTACCTCATAAGGATGCAGAATCCTATCAGAAAGAAGCAGAAAAAAAGATAAAAATGAATCTCCTGATGAGTGTTTTTGCACTTTTAGGTTATGCATCAGAATAAAATTTAAAGAAATATAATTAAAAATGGCTGAAATTTATCAATTGAAATCTTAAAATACTTTACTTTCTGTTTTTACGTTAAATAATCATAAAAAAAAATCTTTTAGCAAAAAAGTTATATTTTTGCAAATTGATAGTACGGTAAACCCGTGAACTGTTACATTGTATATGAAAAAATATTTTTTAGGTATTTTCGCCGTAGCTGTTTTGGCAGCATGTAAAAGTCAGCAGGAAAAAGCACTGAGAAGTGCAGACAAAAACTTCATTCTGAAAACCGCTAACGAAAATTTCGCCAAAAAGAAATGGAAAAATGCTTTGGCATTATATGACAGACTTCCTAATCTTGTTGCAGGAACAGACGATGCTCCGAATGTAGTATTCAACTCTGCTTATGCCAATTATTATGATAAAAACTACAGACTTGCAGGAAATCAGTTTAAAAATTTCGCAGTAAGTTTTCCTCAGGACAGCAGAAAAGAAGAAGCTGCCTATATGTCGGCTTTATGCTACTACAATGGCTCTATGGATTATAACCTGGACCAGTCTAGCACAGAATTGGCAATCAATGAGCTTCAGGATTTCATCAACAATTATCCTGCTTCCGAAAGATCGAAAAACATCAATACGATGATTGATGAGCTGTCTTACAAACTGGAATTCAAAGCTTATGAAAACGCCAGACAGTATTTCAAGATGGGGGATTACAAATCCACTTCCGTCGCTTTTGAAAATGTTTTGGAAGATTTTCCAAGTACGAAACTGCGTCCGAAAATCTATGACTACATGATGAGGGCGCGTTATCTTTTAGCTCAAAATTCCGTTTACGACCTTAAAGAAGAACGTATTGAAAGCGCCTTAGCATTCACCAGACAGGTAGAAAAGGAACTTCCTGGTACAGAATACTCTAAGACAGCCGTAGATTTGAGGGAAAAGCTTGAGAAAGAAAAGAAAGACTTTGCTGTTGTAAAAAAACAAACTGAAGAAAGAATTGCCGTTCTTACAGCAAAACAGAAAAAGATGGCAGATAAACTGGCCGCAGACTCAAAAACAGAACAGCAGATTAAAGATCAGATCTCCAACGAAAAGCAGGCAATGCAGATCCAGAGAGACAGTGCAGTAATAAATACCCCTCCGCCGGCAGCAACTTTCAGGATTCAAAGATAATTCGTAAATTTGCCAACTTATAATTAAATTAATTTTCTCAAAATGAGCGTAAAAGATACAAAAGCAGAAGTAAACACCATTACTTACGATAAAGATAAGATTGAAGACAAAGTAGGCTCAATCTATGAAGCTATTGTCATCATGGGAAAAAGAGCAGAGCAGATCAATGCAGAGATCCGTACTGAGTTACACAACAAGCTAGACGAATTTGCAGTACACAACTCTACTTTGGAAGAGGTTTTTGAAAACAGAGAGCAGATTGAAATCTCAAAACATTACGAAAAACTTCCTAAGCCTACATCTATCGCAATTCAGGAATGGCTTGATGATGATGTGTACTTCAGAAAAACTGAAGACAGACAGAAATAATCAAATTTTTATATTATAGGCAAAGGTCATAGAAGAATACTTTTATGACCTTTGCTGTTTATATGAATATTTGTGAAAAAAAATAAGTAATTTAGGGGTTTAAAAAATATTTCATGAGTATTTCCGGGAAAAAAATTCTCGTCGCAGTTTCCGGCGGAATTGCAGCTTATAAAATTCATTTTCTAGTCAGAGAGCTTATCAAAAAAGAAGCTGAAGTACAGGTAATCATGTCTCCGGAAACAGAACATTTCGTTACAAAACTTAGCCTTTCCACGCTTTCAAAAAAACCTGTCTATTCTGAGTTTTACAGTGAAAACGGAACATGGAACAGCCATGTAGAAATGGCACTTTGGGCTGATATTATTTTGATTGCACCGTGTACAGCAAATACGTTGGCAAAAATGATCCACGGAATATGCGACAATCTTTTGATTGCTACTTATATGTCTGCAAAATGTCCTGTTTTTATTGCTCCCGCTATGGATCTGGACATGTATCAGCATCCTTCTACAAAAAACAATCTGGAAATGGCAGAAGATTTCGGACATATCGTTATTCCTGCTGAAAGCGGAGAGCTCGCAAGCGGACTTTTCGGACAGGGCAGAATGGCAGAACCGGAAACAATTATAAAAACTATAGAAAGTTTTTTTGATTTGAATTCCAAAAAAAGTTTAGCAGGAAAAACAGTACTGATAACTGCAGGACCTACTTACGAAGCAATTGATCCGGTAAGGTTTATCGGGAATCATTCCTCAGGAAAAATGGGGTATTCCTTAGCCGAAGAAGCAGCAAAAAGAGGCGCAAAAGTGATTCTTATTTCGGGACCTTCTTCTCTAAAAACTACTAATGAAAACATTGATATATACAGAATTACCTCAGCGAATGAAATGTATGAAAAGGTTTTTGAATTCTACAGAACATCTGACATCGCCATTGCAAGCGCTGCGGTTGCTGATTACGCTCCAAAAGTAGCTGCAACAGAGAAAATTAAAAAAAATGATGATACATTAACAATAGAATTAGTCAAAAATCCGGATATCCTTAAAGCAATGGGTGAGCAGAAAACCCACCAGATTTTGGTAGGATTTGCTTTGGAAACCAACAATGAAGAAGAAAATGCAAAAGCTAAGCTGGAAAAGAAAAATTTAGATTTAATTATTCTTAATTCTCTCCGTGATGAAGGTGCCGGCTTTAAAAATGACACCAATAAGATAAAAATTTTCACCAGAACAGAAAAACTTGAATTTGGACTGAAATCTAAGGAAGATGTTGCAAAAGACATCCTTCATTGCATTGAAACTCAGATTTTAAAATAAATTTTATAAATTTCCGTTTTGAATATTAATATAGAAATAAGACTGCCATATTTGTCAACACATAAGAGTAATGACGAAAACAGCATGGCTTTAAAATAATGAAAACTGTTTATGAAAAAAATAATCATACTTTTTTTCCTGATTCTGTTTAATTTTAGCTTTTCGCAGGAGATTCTTGCTACTGTTCAGGTAAATTCCCAGCTTCTCGGAGGGAGTAATACCCAGGCTTATAAAGCTTTAGAAAAAAGTCTGAGGGATTTTATCAACAATACAAGCTGGACAGGCAAAAAGCTTCAGAATTTTGAGAAAATAAAATCAAATTTCGCCATTGTTCTCAGCGAAAGAGACGGAAACCGTTTCAAAGGAACCATTGTTGTACAGGCAGTTCGTCCGGTTTTCAACAGTTCTTACGAATCTCCTTTGCTGAATCTTCAGGATACAAGATTTGGCTTTGAATACGCTGAAAACGAAAATTTAATCTTTAATGAAAGACAATTCTCCGGCAGAAACCTGATTGATGTTATCAGTTTTTATGTCTATCTTATTTTAGGCTATGATGCAGACAGTTTCCAGTCAATGGGAGGAAGCCAGTGGTTTTCAAAAGCACAGCAAATTGCACAAAACTCACAAAACAGAGGCTACGATGGCTGGAATCAGATCAACGAGCCAAGAAGCCGATCCATTTTAATAGGAGAAATCCTGAATCCGAACATGAACCAGCTGCGTTCTACGATTTATACCTATCACAGAGCCGGATTAGACGGATTGTACAATCAGGATCAGACGCAGTCTAAAAAAATTATAGCCGATGCCTTGATGCAGCTGAAAACTTACGAGAATACTTTTCAGCAGAATTATTTTTTCAACTTATTCATGGATACCAAAGCTGACGAAATTTTCAATATATTCAATTCAGGAAATAATGGCTCTGTCAACATCAATAATCTAAAACAGCAGATGACCGTCTTTTCACCGAAGAATACAGAATCACGATGGAATAAATGGAAATAAAAAAGTTTAATTCCCGAATTCTGAATTCCAAATTTTATCTTTGCAGTACTAAATGAAAATCTGCTTCTGATTTATGCTTTCGAGAATTTACATTAAAAACTTTGCCCTGATTGATGTGCTTGATGTTTCCTTAAAAAATGGTTTACAGGTAATTACCGGTGAAACAGGAGCAGGAAAATCTATCATTCTGGGAGCACTCCGATTGATTTTGGGAGAAAGAGCAGACAGTAAATCTATTTCAAAAACCGAAGAAAAAAGCATTGTTGAAACAGAATTTAACCTCAACAATCAGTTTAAAAAATTCTTCATCGAAAATGATCTTGATTACGAACATCTCACGATTATAAGAAGAGAAATCCTGCCTTCCGGAAAATCCAGAGCTTTTATCAACGATGTTCCGGTTACTCTTGATGTTCTGAAAGAACTTTCTTCCCAGCTGATTGACATTCATTCTCAGTTTGAAACATCCAATCTTTTTTCCGCCGAATATCAGTTCAAAATTATTGACGGATTATCTGAAAACAAAACTTTAATAGAAAATTACCAGCAGGATTTTCTGGAATTCCAAAGCCTGAAAACCCAGCTGAAAAAACTACAGATACAGCTTTCCGAAAACACAAAAGAAAGCGACTACAAGCTATTTCTGCTGAATGAGCTTGAAGATTTGAAATTAGATGAAATTAATTTTGAAGATCTCCAAAACCAGCTTTCGGTACAGGAAAACGCAGGAATGATCTCGGAAAATCTTGCTCAGATTTTATCAAGATTTCATCAGGAAGAGGTGGGAATTCTGACATTTTTTAATGAAGCAAGGTCTAAGCTCTCTAAAATTGCAGATGTTTCCAATACCTTTACGGAGCTTAGTGAAAGACTGGAAACTTCTTTTGTGGAGGTAAAAGACATTATTTCTGAACTGGAAGATGAGGCTGAGAAAGTAGAAATAAATCCCGAAAATTTAGCCCAGCTGTTAGATCTGAATAATAAAATCAACACTTTATTTCTGAAACACAATGTCTCTGACCTAAAGAGTTTAATTGAAATCCGGGATCAGCTTTCAGGTGAACAGAGAGGAACGGCAGAAATAGAAATTCAGATACGGGAAACGCAGGAAGATATTTTCCGAAAAGAAAAATCAATGGAAAATTTGGCTCAAAAACTTTCCCGAAACAGAACAAAAAGCATTCCTGTTTTCGTTAAAAAAACAGAAGATCTTCTCAAAAAGCTTGGTCTGGAAAAAGCTAAAGTTGATATTGAACTTACAGATTCGCAAGACTTTAATCAATTCGGAAAAGAAAACATTCAGCTGTTGTTTCAGGCAAATTCCGGTTTTCCATTAAAACCCATTCAAACAGCTATTTCAGGAGGTGAGAGATCCCGTGTTATGTTGGCTGTTAAAAAAATTATTGCCGAAAGTGATGAGCTTCCTACGCTTATTTTAGATGAAATTGACACCGGAGTTTCCGGAAAAGTTGCCGAAGAAATTGGAAATCTGATGCGTGAAATGTCTGAAGATATGCAATTGATCGTCATTTCTCATTTAGCGCAGGTTGCTGCCAAAGGAAATAATAATTACAAAGTTGTAAAGCACGATGTGGCAGGAAAAACGCAGTCTACCATCATTCCGTTGAACGATGAAGAAAAGCTGAACGAAATTGCACAGCTTATTTCCGGAAGTAAAATTACCGAAGCGGCTTTGACACAGGCAAGAGAACTGATTGGATAAAACTGTTATTATTTTTCGTAGTAAACTTCCAAACAGTACATTTTATATATTTATACGTATAAATTTTTATTATGGATTATAAACTTACAATAAAATTAGATGAAAATGTTATCAATCGTGCTAAGGAATATGCTTCCAAAAAAAGCTAAGTTTATCAAGACTGATAGAAAATTATCTCGATTCCTTAACCCGCTCTCAAGATGATGATTTTGAAATCTCGCTTTTGTAAAAAGTATATCAACAGGAAAAAGTCTCCCAAACGATTTAGACGAAAAGAAAATAAAAATTTGTTTACATAATATTTAAGCTTCCTCAAAGAAGCTTTTTTTATTCACTCAACTTTCCTTATTTTTGATCAAATCCTTTTAAGATGAATTTTAAACCAATCTTATTAACGGCTGGAGTGTTATTTTCAGCCCAATTTTCAGCTCAAAAAATGCAGTATCCTAAAGCTAACAAAGGGAATCAAACCGATCTATATTTCGGAAATTCTGTTACCGATCCTTACAGAGATTTAGAAAATGATTCTGAGGCTACCAAAAAATGGGTAGATCAGGAAGTCGCTTTCAGCGAAAGATATTTATCGCAAATTCCTTACAGACAGGAAATTGTAAAGCAATTAACAGACATCTGGAACTACGAAAAAATAGGAGCTCCTTTCAAGGAAGGTGATTATACATACTATTATAAAAACAACGGTTTGCAGGCACAATCTGTACTGTACAGAACTCATAATAAAACAAAAACAACCGAAGTCTTTTTAGATCCCAATAAATTCTCAGAAAAAGGCACTACATCTCTTTCCGGACTGTCATTCAACAAAAAAGGCAATCTTGCAGCCTATTCCATTTCAGAAGGCGGAAGCGACTGGAACAAAATCATCATCATAGATGCAGTTACTAAAAAACAGATCGACGAAACCATTGTTGATGTAAAATTCAGCGGAATCTCATGGTTAGGAGATGAGGGATTCTATTATTCCAGCTATGATAAGCCGAAAGAAGGAACCGTACTTTCCGGAATGACTGACAAACATAAAGTGTATTTCCACAAACTCGGAACCAAACAATCTGCAGATCAGCTGATTTTCGGGGGAGAAAAAACACCGAGAAGATATATCGGAGCCGGAGTTTCTGAAGATCAGAGATATTTGATTGTATCTGCTGCTAACGCTACTAACGGAAACGAACTGTATATTAAGGATTTAAAAAAAGGCGGAGACTTCATCCAGATCAATAAAGGTTTTGATATCAATGCCAATATTGTTGATACAGACGGTGACAACCTTTATATTTTCACAGACAAGGATGCGCCAAATATGCGCCTGGTAAAAACTACCATTCAGAATCCTTCTCCTGAAACATGGAAAGACGTGATTCCTGAAACGGAAAATGTATTGGGGATTTCCGGCGGCGGCGGCTATTTTTTTGCCACTTATATGATTGATGCTATTGACCAGGTAAAACAATACGACAAAAACGGAAAACTGATCAGAGAAATTACGCTTCCCGGAAAAGGAAATGTAGGCGGTTTTGGCGGTAAAAAAGACGAAAAAGAACTTTATTATTCTTTCAGCAATTATATAACCCCCGGAACAACTTATAAATTCAATGCAGATACAGGTAAATCAGAAGTTTATCAGAAACCGAAAGTAAAGTTTAATCCTGAAGATTATGTTTCTGAACAGGTATTTTATACCTCAAAAGACGGAACTAAAATTCCGATGATGATTAATTATAAAAAAGGAACCAAGCTGAACGGAAAAAACCCGACTATTCTGTATTCATACGGCGGCTTCAATGTCAGTTTACAGCCATCTTTCTCGGTAGTGAATGCAGTATGGATGGAAAACGGAGGAATTTATGCCGTTCCTAATATTCGCGGCGGAGGTGAATACGGCAAAAAATGGCACGATGCAGGAATTAAAATGCAGAAGAAAAATGTTTTTGAAGATTTTATTGCAGCAGGGGAATATTTGCAGCAGAAAGGATACACCTCAAAAGAGTATATGGCAATCTCCGGAAGATCAAATGGCGGACTTCTCGTAGGAGCAACAATGACGATGCGACCAGATTTAGCCAAAGTTGCTTTTCCGGGAGTGGGTGTTCTGGATATGCTGAGATATAATAAATTCACAGCAGGAGCAGGCTGGTCTTATGACTATGGAACTGCGGAAGATAACAAAGAAATGTTTGAATATCTGAAATCTTATTCGCCGGTACATAATGTAAAAGCAGGAACCTGCTATCCTTCAACAATGATTATAACCAGCGACCACGATGACAGAGTGGTTCCGGCACATTCTTTCAAATTCGGAGCAGAATTGCAGGAAAAGCAAGGCTGCAGTAACCCGGTTTTGATGAGGATTGAAAAAAATGCAGGACATGGCGCAGGAAGAGCAATCGATCAGGTAATCAGCGAAAATGCAGATTTAATTTCTTTTGCTTTGTATGAAATGGGAATTAAAAAGCTTACTAAATAATTTCATCAATAATAAAAAAAGCTGTTTTCATCATTGAAAACAGCTTTTTTTATTTTATAAAGCAAAAGCACCTAAATTTCATCAATCATATTGACCTGATCTGCAAAATACTGCTCCAGATCTTTCAATGTCTCAGGGTTGGTCTGGATATCTTTTACCATAACTCCTTTGTTAACCACTACAATTCTGTTACATACTTCGGTGGTATGAGAAAGATCGTGACTGGAAATCAGGAAGGTAACTCCGCTTTGTCTGGATAACACTTTGATAAGATTTTTAAGCTTGATCTGTGTAGAAGGATCAAGATTGGCAAATGGCTCATCAAGAATAATAATTTCAGGATTTCCGATGATGGCGCCTACAATTCCTACTTTCTTTTGGTTCCCTTTTGATAAATCTCTAACATATTTTCCCGAATTTAAAATTTCGCCGCTGAAAAGATCATGAAACTGCTTGAGAAATTCATCCACAGTAGCTTTATTCTGACCTCTCAGTTCTCCGATAAAATAAAAATATTCTTCAGGCGTTAAATATCCAATTAAAAAACTGTCGTCTACAAATGCGGAAACTTTGGATTTCCAGGCTTCAGATTCGTTTACTTTAATTCCGTCAATACTTACATACCCGGTACTTGGCTGAATCAGATCAAGCATTAAGCTGAAAAGCGTTGTTTTCCCGGCTCCGTTGTTTCCTACAAGACCAAAAGTTTCTCCGTTGGGAATTTCCAGGTTTTCAATATTCAGAACGGTTGCCTTTCCGTATGTCTTAGATAAATTCTGTATCGTAATCATTGTATTAATCTTTGTTTTTGAATGCTTCTATTGTGGTGTATTTTTCTCTCTTATATTGTTTCACGATGATATCAAATATTTTTTCCCTTAAGAAAAAACCAATTAATCCTAAAACAGCAATACTAATGACCGCTGCAGTCATTCCGGAAAAATATTTCATGATTCCGAATACCACCATTGGCAAAATTAACTTGGGAATTAACAGCAAGAGGGCTTTGAGATTAAAACTGTTTTTCTGCCCCATTCTTTTTTCTTTAGAATTGAGGTCAACCTGCATTTTGTTGTATGCTCCGGACCAGAGTGTGAATTGTGAGTTCACCCCTATATTATACAGACCTGCCGCAAAAAATGTCAGATAAGTTTCCCAGCTTATCAAGGCATAAAAAAGAGCCAGAATCATCGAAACAGAAGTCACAATAATCATCAGCCACCATTTCGCTTTAAGATATTCTTTATAAGGCACATTGAGCGTCATCATGAGCGGGTAATACGAGCTATCGAATGCAGGGACACGCTGCCCGAAGAGAAACTGGAATCCTCCGGTTACGAATAATCCCATAAACATCATCATATATGGTGTCTTATAGACAGGGGAAGTAAACATCAGTAAACCGTAGAAAGTAAACATCAGACTTCCAAGAAGAACCCCTTTGGTAACCTTGTTTCTTCTGAGCATTTTGATATCATTGTTGATAAACGTCCCCAGAGAGCCGTATTTATTTAAAAAAGCAATATTTTCCGTTTTTCCGACTTCTTTTTTTATTTCGAGACCCTTATCCAGATAAAATTCTTTGAAGATATAACGGTAGCACAACTGCCAAAGCACAACAAAAAGTATAACCGGAATCAGAGCAAAATATGGGCTTTCATACAGACTGTAAAATAATGTTTCTGAATAATTGAGCACCGGAACAATCTGATAATATTCCAGCAAAGCAAAAGCAGCAATACCCACTCCTACTCCGATCGCAACATTTTCTTTATCATTAAAAAATATATTGAGGAAGTTGTTCAGATAAAGCAGAGATGAAATCCCGACCAACCAGCACAAAACTCCCGAAATACTGTAACCGTTATACAGCAGAATGACCGAAAACGTGATGAAGAACCACGAATTCATCCAGCTGAAAGGAGAAAGAAAGGTTTTAATCAAGGTATAATTGACCAATGTTCTTTTCGGAATGTTTAAAGTAAGAAACGGTTTGATATTCTGTGCGGAAATTTGCTGCATCATGTATTTAAACACGAGATCTGCTACCCAAACCAGGATCAGATATTTTGAAACAACTTTCAAAGGATCCTGCTCCAGCTCTTTTTGTACGTAAAAAAACGCTAAAAATGCTCCTCCGATGAAATACAAAATGAAAGACAGAATTCCCAAAAAGCGAAAAATCTTCATCGCCAGATTGATTCCTAATGAAGTTCCCCGGAAAAAACTTTTGATCTCTAATCTCAGAAATTTTAAAAACATGGTAGATTTCTTTTAAACATTAGTAAAGATAATGGTTTTATTGTTACAGAAATTTTCTGAAACCTAATATTACTTTTTTATAATTTGAAAAAGCTCAGTAAGCAAAAATTAAAAGCAGGCGTGCTTTTTAAAATTGCACGCCTGCTTTTTTGAAAAGCTCTCGTGGATTTTGGAGAATCGTCGGGAGCTTTTGATAAAATCCTTTAGAGGAGTTTTTAATATTCTTTAGAGTATGTTTTTTTTTCTATCAGATATTCTGTTTTATTTCCGTTGCCTGTCCTAAAAATTGTTTTGATAGTTTTTCGTTGTTTCTCTCCTGTAGAGCTAGGGAGATAGCAAGTAAAATGCAAGTGAGGTCCACTACTCCAACCAGTATTTCCGCTTAATCCTATTACACTGCTTTTTTGAACGGTATCTCCAACAATAACTCTAGCACCGTTCTGTTTTAAATGAAAATATTGCGCAATAGTTCCGTCTGAGTGTAAAATAGTTATATAATTCCCAAAACTGGCACAATCTTTTGTAGGACATCCTTTGTTATTATTTTGTACCACATCAATTACCAAGCCTTCTCTTGCAGCTGTAATTTCAGTTCCTTCGGGCATAGTAAAATCTAAAGAATTTTCATTTTGATGAGAAAATGTACCGTTATAGCCTTGGTATATATTGAAAGACTTTCCTTTTTGGAAAGGAAGATCATATATATAGTCCGAATCGTATGTTTTTATAGTAATATCCCCGATATACGTTTTATAATCAGGCATTTTCTTTATCCCCCATTTTTTTGTCTTATCATTCCACACGAAATAAACTATTTTATTTCTTACGGATTTAGATGGTAATAGTTGAGTTATCTTGAATATTTCGGGCTTCTTCATATTCTCTACTTCTGGTTGCCCGGAAAAGACTACTGATACTGGATATACTTCCTGATTATCCATATAATAAGCAATTGTATCTTGTTTCTTTTCGTAATAAATTTTCACGTTTTTCTGAGAAAACATCAATATGCATTGGCATAAAAATAAAATTAACGTTAATTTTTTCATATCTTGTTTAAATTCTAAAACTATAAAATTTTTTGTTAACACTAAACATTAATGACACATTGTGATCTCAATCAATTTTTGACCTCAGGATTTCAGAGATCTTTGAGTTTTTGTTTTAGATATCTTAAAAGCTTCTATATCTTTAATTCTAAATATTTCTCTGAATACTATTTCTCCTTAATAGATTTATAGGATTGAGCGTGTATGCCCAATCCTATAAAGAATAAAAAGTAGTATGATTCTTCATTCTATCTAATAGTTTCTAAAGCTTTTTTCACATCATCATAGGAGTCTTTTGGCGTTATAATAATTTTTCCCTTCGTATTCAAGGCAAGCCACTTATTATTTAAAGTAACTATAGAATAGCCGTTAACATATTCATTGCAATAGTCATATTTAACTGGAATTACAACTTTACCTAATTCGTTTATGAATCCATATTTATTTCCTATTCGAGCTTTTGCAAGACCATCATGAAAATCTCCGAAAACCATATAAATAAAATCGGTTATTGGTTCCCCCCTATAATTAAATAGTGCCTGTAGATTGTTTTTTTCTAAAACAATTAAATTATCATTTAAAAAACTTAGTTGATCATATTTGCAGGGAATAATTTCTTTGCCGTCAAGACCAAACAATCCATACAGACTTTTTACGGAGCGTAGATCTCCAGAATCAATTGCTTTTAATATTTCATAAACATTTTTAGTAGCTTTATAGAAAGTCTTATATTTTTCAATATAATAGAAGTTTGCAGGAATTATTATTTTTAAATCTTTATCTATAACTCCCATATTAAACTCACCAAAATATTCCGTTCTGTAACCAAACAGAAACTTGTCATTTTCTAAATACTGAATAAAATTATACTTGAAGGGGATAATTATCTCATTATTTTTATTAATTACACCCGTTGAGTCATTTTTAATAACCACAGCATAATCTTTTATGAATTTTTTTGCGTACTGATACTGTGGTTCAATAATGATATTGTCTGCTTTATCTTTATAACCCCACAAAGTATCCTGATTAAAAGCTATTAATTCTTGACTTTTTAGATTTAGTGAAAAAGATAAACTTAATAAGAATATAAATAAAAGAATTTTTTTCATGAGATATAATATCATTTAACTATCCATTTTTTGAATAAGTACCAATTTAATACTCCTAATAAAATACTGATCATTATAAAAAAGTCATTTATTTCTCCCTTATTAAAAATAAAAATTGCCAGCAGATAAATTATAACAGAATATACCATATGTATCCACATTTTATTTTTGTATTCTAAGATAATAAGATATAAAAGCAAAAAAGCCCATATATAAATCATAATTACAAAAGCAAAAAAGTCATAAAAAATAATGATTGCTAATGAAAATGTACTTTGTTTGATATTATATATCGTATAGGGTTCTACGTCTGTATATGAGGTCAGTAAACCGAATAATATTTGCAATATATTTTTGACAATTAAAAAAATATACATTATACCTGTTAGTATTATAGTATTTTTTAAATGAAACATTATTCTGTCTCCCATAGTATTTTAATTACAACCTAATGATTGGATCGTTGCTTTATTTTTTAAATAATCTTTTACTTTGCTATAGTTTGGTCTATATTTTTTTGCTTCAACAACACTTGCATTTCCTCCATTATCGTTAATATGTTTTGAAAGCTTCTTTTGCATATTATTCCAAAGAGCATCAGCTCCAGCAAATGCGGCAGACTCCGCTGCATAATTCGCAATTGCACTAATAGGAGTGTTAAATGGAGCTTTTTTAGACATTCGATCTACACCTCTTGTATAAATTGTCATTTGCCCATTGTTATCAATATGGTAGCTAAAAACTCGATTGCCCGTAACAGGATGTATTCCATCATACGCATAACCAAATGGAGCTTTAATTGTGGTAAAAATCCATGTATTGCTATTAAAACCTGAACAAACAACTGTTCCATCATCTGGGTTGATGTCGATATGAAGTAAAGCTCCTAATGGATTTGCTGAATTCCAAAGTGCTGTGTCGTGTATATTATAATAACTGTCTTCTATTGGTGTAAATTTATCTGCAAACAAATTTATGTTTTTTCTAAAAAAATCAAAGAACTCTGAGGGTGTATATTTTATGTTAGTATTAGGCTTATTTGGTAAAGAATTTATTTTTATAGGAAATAAATCCATATTTATCCCTGTACTAGCACCTTGATCTAGATTGGTTGTTTCCCAATTATTCCACCAACCTGTTTGGTTCTTTATATTTTGTAATTTAGACTTCACACTTGGCGGTACTTGATGCATTGCTACGGCTTGCCAATCATCTAATTGACTGCAAGGAATATCTATTAATAAGTTTGGATTTTGAACTAAGGCATCGTCCAAATCTTTAAGTCTCTGAAATAAAGCTTCCGGATTCAATGTATCAGGATTTTCCTGCAAAAAGTTGTGAGCAAATGTTAACATAGGTTGAAATTCCGCCCAAGTAACATTTGGATTTTCCCAACTAAACTGCGCTGCCCATTGTACGAAATTTTCTCCCTGTTGGGTTGGGTTGGCATTGTAATAGGTTTGCAGACCGTTATAGAATTGTGTGTTGGAAGTAAGAAGTGCCTTGACATCTGCGGGAAGCGCTCTTACAATCAGGTTAAATGATTTTACGACATACGGTAAGCTAGGTATGGCAAAATAACATCCATTCGAATCTACCATTCCTACTTCACCAGGATTAGTTGCAGAAACAGTACAATGGTTTGGAGGCAATTCAGGCGTTGTATTTTCTCCTCCGGGTCCGGTTCCGCTACTAGCACCACTGCCTCCCTCAGAAGGTATGAAAGTTTCAGGTTGCTCTTCACAAATCCTTACGCTATAGGTATAAGCAGTGGGAGGGGTACCTGGGTTTCCGGCTGAGTCAGTAAAATCAAACATAAATTCACAGTCTAAATAATTGGATCCATCATGTGCACCAGAGGAGCATTTGTTCCAGCCTGTTCTTGCTTCATATCTGCATACCTCTTTTGCCAAAAGTTGTCCGCCAGCATTGAATGTCCCTACAGTCAATTCTGTAACTGTAGTATTTTTTCCGGAATAAAAGTAATAACCCTGTCTGATATTTTCTTTTTCCTTTAAAGTAAGATTATAGGTAACTAAAAATTCTTTATACGTACCATCCGATTGGGGAGTTAATACTAAGTTTTCCACAGGATCAGTCGGCAAAGCATCTTCTCTTATCAGATTGAAAGTGTAGGTATGATAATTGGGTCCATTTTCAATATACAGAACTTCATCTGTGTCAATTAGTACGCCGTTGTTATAGCTGAATACCTTGCCTTGTATATTGGTTTTAGATAAGCTTTTTAATGCAATTTCAGCTTTGTCTATTTCTGCAAGAAGTCTGGCTTTGTGCTTAGATTCGTTAAGGGAAATTCTTTTGGAAGTGAGTCGTGGCTGTGAGTTAGATTGATTTACCTCTTCGTTGTGAAATTCTTCTGTCCTGCAATTGAGAACTAAAAATGATAATGCAAAAAGCATCAGAAAACTGATTTTTTTCATCATGGTTGTATTTATTTTAAAATTTATGTTGCAATAATAAAATAAATTTTTCAAAATACTGCGATATTTTTTATTCGGGTATATTCGGTTTTAGTCGAATAATTTTTACATTTGTAAAAAATGCTTTATGGTAAAGGAAAAGTTAATAAAAAAGAGAAACGAAAAAGATTTTACCCAAAAAGATCTGGCAGAATACCTGAACATCAGCCAGACCCAATACAGCCGTAAAGAGAAAGGAGAAGTAGAAATCTCGGAAGAAGAATGGGAAAGAATCTCAAAACTGCTGGAAACTGACGTGGAAGAGATAAAGGAAACCGATGATAACAAAAATATCACCAATTATTTTGAAAATACTATTACCAGTAACAATGGAAGTATTAGTGGTAATTATTACTGCAATGTTCCCGAATTTCTTTTAGAAAACCAGAAAGAGCTGATCGAAATGCTCAAAAAAGAAAACCGACAGAAAGATACAGAAATAGAACTTCTGAAAAAGAGAATAGAAGAACTCGAAAAACGATAAACGACAATCCCCAAAGAATATCTTCGGGGATTTTTTAGTAAGTTATTTCACCTCAACAAAATTATCTTCCGGGTTGACATCTGCCATTCGCTGGCTGAAATCTATTCCCAAAACTTTAAGCTGAGATTTAGGGTAAGGAACTGTCAGGGTATATTCTTTCTGCGTCCACGGCCAGTAATTCAACGTTGTAAAATCACCATAAGCATCTTTGGTTTTCCAGGTGCGGGTCATATTTAATGGAATCTGGTAAGTCACTATTTTATTATCTGTAGTAATCACAGAAAAATCAATCGGCATCGGAACCTGGCTGTTATTCACCAAAGTAATCGTTGTAGATTTTGCGTCATATTTTACATCCTTTATTCCATAATCGATGGTTTTTATGGTGTTAATCCAGTAGTGATGAAACCATTTCAGATCCATCCCGGAAATTTGCTGTGCAATATGTAGGAAATCCCTGTCGGAAGGGTGCTTCATGCTCCATTCTTTAAAATATTCAGTCATGATTTTGGCTAAATTTTCTTCCCCTACGATGTATCCTAACTGCACAAGATACAATTCGCCTTTTACATAACTTGCAAAGCTGTACGCCGTTCCGTTATCATGATGATCTCCCAGCCAAACTGCGGGTTCTTCAATTCCTCTTTTCACGATATTTCTGTAAGCATCCAGTTTTTCAACAAAAGCATTCGGTCGGTCGTCTTTTGGCGGAAACAGTTCGTGCATTACGATGCTTTCCGCATAGCTTGTAAAACCTTCATCCATCCAAGGTCGCATCGGCTCATTGGTAGCCAGCATCTGCTGATACCAAGAGTGTGAACCTTCGTGAATCATTAATCCCATTAAATCTTCCAGACTGTCTGCTTCTCCGAGAATCATGGTACACATTCCGTATTCCATACCGCCATCGCCACCCTGAATAAATGCATAGGAAGGATAAGCATATTTCCCGAACCTGCTGTTCATGATCTGGAAATATCTTGAAATATAAGGTTTTGCTTCAGTCCAGTATTTCGTTTTATCATTTTTCTGATAGACGAAATAAACTTTCGGACCTTGTGGAACATCGAAACTTTCTACCGAATAATCTTTATCCGCAGCCCATGCAAAATCGAGCATATTTTTGGCAGTCCATTTCCAGGTTGCTTTGTTTTTGTCTGCTTTAATTTTTGCAGAAGTTTCATATCCTTTCACTTCAGAAGGGTTCAAAAGTGTTCCGCCCGCTCCTATTACATAATCTTTATTAATCTTAATCGTTACATCAAAATCTGCAAACGGCGCATGAAATTCTCTTCCGACGTAATCGAAAGCAGCCCATCCGTCGTAATCGTATTCAGAAATTTTAGGATACCATTGTGTCATCGTCATATCAATACCCTCTTTATTGTTTCTTCCGCTTCTTCTGATCTGCTGCGGAATCACGGCGTCCCAATTCATGGTGAAAGTAGTTTTTGAATTCGGTTTAATCGGCTCTGCCAAATACACTTTCATAACAGTTTCCTGAACTTCAAACTTGAGTTCTTTTCCGTTTTGCCTTATCCAGTGAATATTTTGTGAGCCTTCCTGATCTTTAGGAATAGAAGCCAGTCTCGAGATTCCGTCTTTCTGCAATCTCCCGTCACCATTTTTACCTTGCCCGGCAACTCTTTGATCCATCATCGAATTAGGCTTAAAGGCATTCCAGTATAAATGAAAATAAACGACTTTTAATTCATCCGGAGAATTGTTGGTGTATTCTAAAGTCTGATTACCTGTGTATGTAAATTTTTCAGCATTTACATCAATATCCATTTTGTACTTTGCATATTGTTGATAATATGCTCCCTGCTGAGCCTGAAACTGCGTAATAATAAATGCAAACAGGATTGCCACTGATTTTTTCATTGAAGAATTTTAATTTGCCTAAAGATAAATAAATTTTGAGAGATTAAAATTGCATTCAGTCACAGCAGTAATAAAAGAAAAATTTAAAAATAAAACTCTTGCTCATATTTTGCAGACTGTTATTTGTTCTGTGTTAATTTATCAGCTTTTTTATCAAACTAATCTGTCCCAGATGATAATAAGCATGCTCAATCATTCCGTCAATATTTCGAAGGTAAGTTCCGTATTTTTCATCTACAAAACCTTCATTCATTTTAGAATCGGGCATTTTCTCCAATAAACCTGCAAATCTTTCTGCGTCATTCCAAAATTTATTTTTAAGGTTTTCCCAATGCTCTTCATTTTCAATCGGAGAAAGATCAAAACTGTATTTGTCCCTGATTTCCAAATTACCTCCTTCAAAAACATTGATTAACCCGGCAATATAATAATCAATATGAAAGGTAAGCATGGCAATTGTGTTTAAAGAACCTATTTTCGTTGTTGCCTGTTCCCAGCTTATATCAGAAAGCTGATCTTTGAAATTGGTATTGGCAATCCATTTCCCATCAAGAATTACCTCTCTGAATCTTTTGGCTAATTGTAAAGTTGTACTCATTTTTTCTTAAAGATAAATCATTTAGTTTATTTAAAAAAAGCTTAATTAAAAAATCCTTCAGGGGCTTTGAACCTTGAAGGATTGAATTTTATCTTGATTGAAATCTATTTCTTAGTAGTAACTTCTTTTACTGCGCTTTGTAAGATCTTTTCCAGAATTCTTAAAGTAATCAGATACGTTGGTTTTACCCCCGTTAATCCTAAACCGCCTGAAGAAAGCGTACTTCCAGTTTCCAGAGGGTTATCAGAAGCATAATAAGCGTAACACACAAATAAATCCGGCGCAATATGATGTCTGATTTTTGAAGCAACCTGAATCGCTTTCTGATAGTGTGCTCCTTCCATTTCCAGACCAATTGCTTTCCATGAAGTATTCATAAAGTAGGAAAGAATATCTCTGTTTTGCAGTGAAGTTCCCAAAACGGTAATCATCGGCCCTTCAAAAGCCTGAAGTTCGTCATCTTTAAAATCATCAAGTTTCAAAGCATTTTCAAAAGGATAATTATCTGCTGTTCCTTCAAAAATATGTGAAGTCGGGATCATAATATCGCCTTTTCCACCGGCAAGAATTCCCGCTTTCCCCATAATAGAAACAGATTTTACTTTCATCATATAGACTTCGCCTTTCTGTTCAAACGGTCTCAGTAATTCATCCATGATTTCATACGCCTGTTCACCAAAAGCATAGTCAAAAACCAAAACTACATCATCCCCACTAAATTTAATATTGCTGAATGGTGTATTTTTTAAATCAACAGATTTTAAATCAATAATCTGAACATCAATATTACTTCCGCTCTTATCATCAATATAAATTAAGCCCTGCTCCTGAGAATATTTCAGAACTTTATCCCGAAGGTCCTTCTTGTTTGAAATTTCTTCATATAATTTATAATCAACTTCTTTTGTTTGTTTTTTATTCAGTGCATCATTGGCAAACAACATATTTTTTACAGAATGCATATTGGCAGAAATGATATGAAGCGGTCTCATATGAAGATCGTTTTCAAATAAAACTTCCTTTAGTTTATGAGCCCATTTTTCACCAAAATAATGATGCCCTACCCTTTCTTTTAAAATCGCACTGAAGTAAATTTCTCTTTCTCTGGTTTGTTTGGCATCTTCGAGACTTACTTTGCCTAAATGATAGATGATTTTAAATAATCTGTCAGGGTTTTCATCATCTCCAAAGGTGTTGTAAGCGTTTAAGGTTTCATCAAATGTTCTTCCTATCAAAGAAGACAGATGAATCAGGGCAACTTCTTTTTCTTTTCTGCTGAATTTTTTTTCTCCTTTTACTACCTCTTCAATAATTTTGAAGGCTCGGGTCGGCTTCCAGTTTTCCTCCTGAATGAAGGCAAGATTTCTTATTTTGTCTGCTTCGATGAACAGGAATGTTAAGTGAGTAAGAATATCATAAATTTCTGAACGTCCCAGAAGAACCTCAATATTCATTTGGTGCTCATCAATTCTGTAACAGTTTCTTCGTCTTTTTTTAGGAACAATTGGCTCAAAACTTCCTTTATCAAAACCTTCATCTGATGTAAGATGTATAAAAGCACATTCTTCAATACCTTCTGGAAGCCTGTCTAAAACATACATCAAACCATTAAGTTCCAATTTGCTTGGGATACTCATGGTACCGTAAATTTCCGGATTGATCGTCTTCAACAAACTTCTAATGCTTTCACCTGAAACTCCGCTTGGCTTAAAAAACCCTCTATAAAACAGATGTCTCATAGAAATGTACAGTCTTTCAATAGCCTCGGTGGTTTCTCTTGCTCTAGAATTTGTCATATATTTAAATTTTTTATAAAAAGTCTGCTAAGTTACGAAAAATATTTTAAATGAAATTTTTAACTTAATAGCCAATGTTTTAGCGAACCTCACATCATTAGGCTAAAAAATATTTTACTGTATTAAAATTAAGATTTTCACCGCTTGTTACTGAAAGTTTCATGAATAAATTTTATTAATATTAAATTTTCATCCGAAAATTGTAGCCTATGTAATAAGGTATAATGCAATCCAAAATACCTAACCCCTTCAAAGCTATAATTATTTTAAACTTGTATTGAATTTTAAAAACACCCCTAAATTTTTAGGGTAAAATATTTTTCAATTTAATTTTTTTGTAAATTTGCCCTATAAAAATCAACCCTGATATGTCAACTTTAAGATTCAAAGCGTTAGAAACATTACCATTTAAGGATTTCAGAAGAGACAATTCTGTAGAAGTGCCTGTAAAATTGTCAGAATTATTCTGTCAGAACGTTTTCTCAGAAGAAACAATGAGAGAATATTTAACGAAAGAAGCATTCCAGTCTATTATGGATGCTGTAAAAAAAGGAAGCAAAATCCAGAGACACATTGCAGATCAGGTTGCTGTAGCCATGAAAGATTGGGCAATGAGCAAAGGTGTAACACACTATACTCACTGGTTTCAGCCTCTGACTGGTTCTACTGCAGAGAAGCATGACTCATTCTTCACACCAATTGAAGGCGGAAGAGCCATCGAAAGATTCAGCGGAAATTTATTGATCCAGCAGGAACCGGATGCGTCTTCTTTCCCGAATGGAGGTATCAGAAATACTTTTGAAGCAAGAGGTTATACCGCATGGGATCCAACATCACCTGCGTTTATCATGGGAACCACTTTGTGTATACCTTCAATTTTCATCTCTTATACCGGAGAAACTTTAGATTATAAAGCACCTCTTCTAAGAGCTTTGAATGCAGTAGACGAAGCTGCAACCAACGTAATGCAGTATTTTGACAAAAACGTAACAAAAGTAACTCCTACTTTAGGTTGGGAGCAGGAATATTTCCTGGTTGATTCTGCTTTATATCAGTCACGTCCGGATCTGGTTCTAACAGGCAAAACATTATTAGGGCATTCTCCTGCAAAAGGACAGCAGCTAGACGATCATTATTTCGGTTCTATTCCTACAAGAGTGATGAATTTCATGAAAGAGCTGGAAATCGAATGTATGAAATTGGGTATTCCTGTAACAACAAGACATAATGAGGTTGCCCCAAACCAGTTTGAGCTGGCTCCGATGTTTGAAGAAGTAAACGTAGCAGTAGATCACAACTCTTTGCTGATGGATGTTATGGCAAGAACTGCTCACAGACATCATTTCCATATTTTATTTCACGAAAAGCCATTTGCCGGAGTAAACGGAAGCGGAAAGCACAACAACTGGTCTTTAGCCACCAATACCGGTGAAAACCTTTTGAGCCCGGGAAAAAACCCTAAAAAAAACTTACAGTTCTTAACATTCTTTGTTAACACTATCAAAGCCGTTCACGAATATGCGGATCTTTTAAGAGCAAGTATTGCGTCCGCAAGCAACGACCACAGATTAGGCGCCAATGAAGCTCCACCGGCAATTATTTCCGTGTTTATCGGAAGCCAATTGTTCAGAGTTTTGGAAGAACTTGAAAAAGTGACGGAAGGAAAACTTTCTCCAGACGAAAAAACAGATTTAAAACTAAATGTTGTAGGAAAAATCCCTGAGATCTTATTGGATAACACCGACAGAAACAGAACTTCTCCATTTGCATTTACCGGAAATAAATTCGAAATCAGAGCAGTAGGCTCTTCTGCAAACTGTGCAGAATCTATGACGGTTATGAATACAATCGCTGCAAAACAATTAAACGATTTCAGAAAAGAAGTAGACGCATTAATTGAAAAAGGACTGAAGAAAGACGAAGCCATTTTCAATGTTCTGAGAGAGTACATCAAACAGTGCAAAAACATCATGTTTGAAGGTGACGGATATTCTGATGACTGGGCTCTGGAAGCTGAAAAAAGAGGTCTTAACAATCTAAAGACAACGCCGGAAGCTCTTAAACAGGAAATGGACGAGAAATTCCTGGCTCTTTATGAAGAAATGGGAATTTTTACGCACAGAGAAGTTGAAGCAAGAAATGAAATCAAGCTGGAAAAATACTCTACCGTTATTGACATTGAAGCAAGGGTATTAAGCGATATCGCAAGAAACCACATTATTCCTTCGGCTTTAAATTATCAAAACCGATTGATTGAAAATGTAAAAGGGTTAAAAGAAATATTTGGTGATGAGGAATTCAGACCTTTGGCAAAAGAACAGATGAGTCTTATTAAAAGCATTTCTGAAAACATTTCTAAAATGAAACTGGGCGTTGAAGATCTTATCAAAGCAAGAGAAGCTGCAAAAGCAGTTACAGATAGCCAAAAGCAGGCAGAAGACTACTGCAACAAAGTAAAACCTTTATTTGATGTAATCAGAGAAGCATCTGATGATCTTGAAATGATGGTTGACGATGAGCTTTGGCCAATGACAAAATACAGAGAAATGTTATTCACAAGATAACATCTGTAAAGTTCCATATTAGTGATAGTTCTCCGTTTTTCGGAGAACTTTTTTATTGGAATTTAAGAATCTGTACGGCAACCAGAACACACCAAAATTGCCGATAAATAGAAGAGCTGATTCTATTATGTTAAAAAATCTTAATAAAAAAAACCGCCGGATTACCATAAATGGAAGCCTGCGGTTTGTTTTCTTTTAACATACTTAAAAAATATGTTAAAAAGTGTTAAATCAAAGACCTGATAATACTCATATACAGGCACTTTTCTGGGGAATATCTACTTTTGTATTGCTTTAGAGAAATAAATATTCCTTTTTTAACACGGATAATAAAATTTATATGAAGAAAAGAGTTTTGTTTTATTTAGTTGCTTTTGTTTCAACATTATCATTACAATCTTGCGTTACCAACTATGTGGTATCAAAACCAGCAACTTACACTAAAGAGTACAAAACAGATGCCAAACTTGCCGCAGTAGACACTCAATTGGAAAAGGATAAAAAATTGCTAATCAGTTCTTTCGTTTCAGAAAAAGCCGTTGCTTTATCAAATGCCAAAAATTCTTTGAAGAGTCTAGAAATTGCAAAAGCAATCAAGCACAGCAAAACAATTGACAATATTTTAGCCGAAGCTTCTACTTATTTGGGGACTCCTTACAGATATGGCGGAACTACAAGAAGCGGAATAGATTGCTCAGCATTCGTTCTTTCAGTATTCGGAGCTGCTGCAGGTCTTAGTTTACCAAGAGTAGCCGCATCTCAGGCTCAGGAAGGAGAAAGCGTAGATAAAGAAAATCTTCAGAAAGGTGATTTGATTTTCTTTTCTCACGGCAGAAGAATATCTCACGTAGGAATTGTAGAAGAAGTTACTGAAGATGGAGAAATAAAGTTTATACATGCCGCAACTTCTAAAGGAGTCATGATTTCTTCACTTAATGATTCTTATTGGGGACCTAAATACAGATTCGCCAAAAGAGTCATCAACGAAAACGGAGAAAATTACAACAGCCTTGCATCGGCATCAGGATTTTAGTCTTAAATAATTGATTATATAAATAAAGCCATCAGTTTTGATGGCTTTTATTTTTTGGGTTTAATGATGAATCAAAATAACTAATTGTTTTTATCAACTTCTATATCAAGGTGACGCAGTAGACCCTGAATTTCAGACAATGAAAATTTTGCTTTTCTAAGATTATTTTTGACTGGATTAATTGTACAATTATATGAAGTTCTCAAATCTGCTTTTTCCAAATTGGTTGTATCGAAAATAGCACCGCTTAAATCACAGTCTGAAATGACAGAATTTGAAATATCAGCTTCAGAAAAATCAACTTCAATAAGCTTTGAATTTTTAAAATGCGTTTTTCTGATAGTTGATTTATAAAAGACAGAATTGTTCAAAGCACAACCCTCAAATTTAAAAGACAATCCAAATTCGTTACAGTCATTGAAAGCCATTCCGAACATTTTACAGTTTTTAAAAACAACTTCACGAAAAGCAGTTCCAGCCAGTTTTGTCATGCTTAAGTTACTTTCGATAAATTCGCAGTCAGTAAATCTAAATTCGGAAATATTTAAATATTCAAAATTACAGTTTCGGAAAGTACAGTTTTCATATTCACCTAAATTTAAAGGCTTTTGAGTGAAATTTATATTTTCCAAACTTTCATCCGTAATGTAAATTTCTTTCATACGATGATTTAATTTCTTTATTAAACTAAGCTGTTTTTATCTGCGTAATTCAATTTGAAAAAGATAAATGTTAAGATTGAAAAGGCAAGCAGGGAACTGCCGCCATAACTGAAATAAGGCAATGGAATACCTACCGTCGGAAAAAGCCCCATTACCATCCCTAAATTGATAGAAAAGTGCATAAACAATATAGATGCAAAGCAGTACCCGAAAACCCTGTTAAAAACAGATTTCTGCTGTTCGGAGAGATAATAAATCCTTCCAATGTAGATCAGGTAAAATAGCACCAGAATTGTACTACCAAGAAAGCCCCATTCTTCACCTACTGTACAAAAAATATAGTCGGTTTCCTGCTCCGGAACAAATTTTCCCTGAGTAACAGAGCCTTCTCTGTAGCCTTTTCCCGTAAGTCCGCCAGATCCGATTGCTGTTTTGGAATACAATAAGTTATATCCGGAGGTATCTCTAAATTCTTTTTCACCTTTATACAAAACCTCTACTCTTTCCTGCTGATGTTTTGGTAATTTCTCAAAAATGATAGGTGAAATGAAGGACAAAGCAGCCAATCCTAAAATTACTGCCACGCCAGGTAACAGATTATAAATATTTTTGCGGAGAAATGCGGCATTAAAGAGAAACCAAAGCAAACCGATGAAAATGATAAATACCGTAAAATACCATAAACTCCATCCTAATGGATCATTAAGGTAATTGGCTATTAAAAAAACCGATGCAAAAAGTGTCCCGATAAAAAAAAGCTGCCCGCTGAGACCTTCTCTGTATAATGCTATAAAAAATGCCGTAAATACGAGTAACGAACCCACATCAGGAATTGACAATACAACCACCGCAGGAATGGCGATAATCCCCAAAGCAGTAATTAGGGATCTTCTGTTATTGAGATTAAATTCTGCTCCGGAAACATAATTTGCCAGCATTAGCGCAACCCCGATTTTAGAAAATTCTACAGGCTGCATCGTAAAACTCCCGAACTTATACCAGTTTTTCTGTCCCAATATTTCTGTCCCGAAAACATGCAGCCCGGCAAGCATCAGCACACCACCAATGTAAATGATACCTGACATATTTTCGAAAAATTTACTCCTGCTGAAAAAAATAATAATTCCGATAAAAATAGAAACACCGAAAAACAAAAGCTGCTTTTTACCCAACCCTTCATCTACGCTATAAATATTGGCAATAGCGAAAATGCAGAGCAAAAAATACAGACCCAGCCCAATTTTATCTATTCCTTCTGTCCATTTCATTGTTTCTTGGTTTTTGAGGATTCTAACTGTAATTTTTTCTGTAAAGCTTCTTTCTTTTTCTTTGCCTGATTCAGACTGTCCTGTATTTTTTTAAGCTTAAGAGAATCCGGTTTAGGCTCTTTGTACAGCCCTTTTCTTTTTAGGTCAGCAATCCACTGCCTTTTATATTCGGGCATAAAGCTGGATGTAACCATTTTTTTATACAGATGCTCTCTTTTAAGATCTCCAGTAATATATTTTTCAGCTATTACAGTAGACGCAGGACCTGCCCATGTGGCACCAAAACCAGCATGCTCCATTACAGCAACAACAACAATCTTCGGCTTGTCTGCAGGAGCAATCAATACAAAAATTGAATTGTCTTTTCCTTGCGGAACCTGCGCTGTACCGGTTTTTGCCAATTGTGTAAAGTCGTTTGACTTCAGTCCTCTTGCTGTTCCGGCAAGAACTACCGCCTCCATTCCTTTCAAAACGGGATCAAAATGTTTTTTATCTACTAAAGTCTGATGCTTTTTCTTAAACCTTGGATCAGGATTTGGCTTTCCATCAATAGATTTGACGATATGCGGTGTGTAATACCATCCTTTATTCGCAATCGCTGCTACGTAATTGGCTAGCTGGATTGGAGTAACCAGCACATCTCCCTGCCCCATTCCGTTGTAGATAGCTCCGGTTGACATTTCGTCCCAGTCTTTAAAGTCCTGTCTTTTGGATCCACTGGCTTTCATAATTGCTTTGAATCTCCTCTCGTAAAAATCCCCGGAAGGAATTCTTCCTTTCGCTCCGACAGCAAAATCATTATTCAGAAATTCACCAACTCCGAAACTGCTCATTATTTTTTTCCATTCATCCACGCCCCGTGAAGGATTACCAGGATATTTTTTAATTATCTTAATGAATGCATAAGTAAAAAAACAGTTACTGGACACCTGAATAGAAGGAATCAGCGGATCTGCACCACCGTGCCCTTTAATTCTTTTACCTTTATAGTAAAACCCGCCACCGCAAGGAAAAATTGTTTTTTCGTCCATTAACCCCATCTGCATTGCTGCCAAAGCTGTCAATAACTTAAAGGTTGATCCGGGAGGATAAGCTGCCTGTAAAGACCGGTCGAAAGTAGGTTTATTCTCATAAATAGTATCTTTTGATAAGGCATAAAGATTTTTAGACTTATTGGGTCCCGTGAAAAGATTTGGATCAATGTCCGGTCCTGTTGCCGCTACCAGAACCTCACCGTTGTTAGGATCAAGGGCTACAATTGCGCCATGTTTGTTGACAAGCATTTCTTCTGCCATTCTCTGCAGATCATAATCAATGGTTAATGTAATATCTTTCCCTGTTACGACATCACGATCCAAAGTTCCGTTTTTGTAGGGACCAACACTTCTCAGCTTAATATCTTTCTGAATGTATTTAATACCCTTTATTCCCCTCAGTTCCTTTTCATAAGACTTTTCTACACCTGCCTTGCCGATAAGATCTCCCGGAAGATAATATGTGGAATCTTTCTTAATTTCACGATCGTTAACTTCGCTGGTATATCCCAGCAAATTCCCCGAAGTGGAAACTTCATACTGCCTCTGAGGACGCTGAACAATACTGAATGCCGGATATTTAAATATAATTTCCTGTACTCTGGCAATGTCTTCTCTGCTCAAATCTTTCAGAAAAGTCATAGGTGTAAGCTTGGAATAATACTTTTCGGTTTTAATTTTATTAATCCTGTTGATGAAATCTTTCTCAGTAATTTTCATTAAATTACAAAAAGCTGCAGTATCAAAATCAGGCTTCATCAATGCCTGGGTAAAAGAAATTTCATACGCAGGCTGATTGCCAACCAAAATTTTTCCGTTTCTGTCAAAAATAACACCGCGCTGCGGAATAACGTATTCAGTCTTGATGGAAGTATTTGCAGCATTAAGGGCATACCGGTCGGTAAACAGCTGCAAATAAGAAAGTCTTGCTATAAAAATTACAGCAATGATGATAAGAATAGATAAGATTTTTAAATGACGTGGGTTCAAACTTTCTGTTTGATTTTAAAGATTAATGCGTAAATAATGATAAATATAAAGGAAATACCTGTAGTTACCAACACATTAAGCAAGATTTCAAAAATTCTGCTGAATTTAAAAAACTCAATATACTGTACCAAAAGCTGGTGCAGAAAAATACTTGACAGCAAAAACAACAGAAACTGCGACCACTGCAAAGACTGAAAAGAGAAAAAGTCTGTGGAAGTATCTGTAGAAGTACGGAAAATCAAAGTCCGGAAATAAGCGATCAATGTGGTTGCAAATGCATTAATTCCTCCAGTATTCATAAAAGTATCCATTACAAGCCCTATCAGGAAACTTAAAGCTAAAAACTGAAATTTATTTCTGAAAAAAGGATAGAACATGACAAAAACAGGATAAAGAACTGGTGTATACTTACCAAATATTACAATCCTGTTCAAAACAAAAAATTGTAATGAAACCAGAAAAGCCATTATTAAAATATCGGTAAATATGGTTCTGCTAATCATGTTCTTTTTTTATTACAGCCTGCATGGTATCCTGTATTTTCTGAACCTCAGCTTTTTTGAGGTTTTTTACTACATATACTTTATTCAATGCACCCATTTTCTCGCTAAGTTCCACAGAAATATCCCAAAAGCCTGTTTTGTTGTCTACTGAATAACCAGCAATTGTTCCGATCATCACACCTTTAGGAAAAATAGCAGATTTACCGTCAGTTTCAATGGTGTCGCCTATTTTCAAAGAAACATATTTAGGAACATCAGACAAGTGCATAAGCCGTGAATTTTCACCTCTCCAGGTCAATGTTCCAAAATATCCTGAATTTTTTAAAGCAGCATTAATCCTGATTTTATTTACACTTAAAACCGATTGAACCAATGCATAACTGTCGGTTGAATTGATAACGATTCCGGCAATACCTTTCGGCGCCATCACTCCCATCTGCGGAAAAACACCGTCTCTCCTTCCACGATTGATGGTGAAATAATTATCTCTTCTGTTAATGCTGTTGAACACAATCTCTCCATCAACAAAAGTATAGATCTGTCCGCCGCCAATTGTATCATGCACTTTCCTGAATTGCGGTTTATCCGCTCCCTGTTTTCCGTAAAGCTCAATCATTAATGCTTTATTCTGGGCTACGAGATCTTCGTTGATTTTTTTCAGCTTTAAATAAGAAACCCCTTCGTCGATATACCCCGAAACTCTGGAGTTAAACGCCGCAGTTTGTCCTGCAAGCCAGGATTTCTGCATTGCGTTTTTAGAAAATATCAGAATAATCGCAATAATTTGCAGGAAAATAAAGAATACAAAAAGCGCATTCTTAGAAAATAATCTCAGCAAAAATCCCATTCCGATAAAAAGTCGTAAAAATTAAAATTATTTGATAAGGAAGTTGAATTTATCCATATTTTTCAACGCAATTCCCGTACCGCGTACCACTGCTCTCAAAGGATCTTCAGCTACAAAAACAGGAAGACCTGTCTTCTTGTGCAGTCTGTCTGCAAGACCTCTTAGTAAAGCACCTCCTCCTGCAAGATAAATTCCGGTTTTGTAAATATCTGCAGCCAATTCCGGCGGTGTAAGAGAAAGAGTTTCCATCACTGAATCTTCAATTCTGATGATTGATTTATCCAGAGCACGGGCAATTTCTTTGTAGCCTACCATAATTTCTTTCGGCTTACCGGTAATAAGGTCTCTTCCCTGTACCGGAATATCGTCGATATCCACATCAAGATCTTCAACCGCAGAACCTACTTCAATTTTCACTCTTTCAGCAGTTCTTTCTCCGATATATAAATTGTGGTGAGTTCTTAAAAAATAAGCAATGTCATTAGTAAATACATCGCCTGCAATTTTTACAGATTTGTCACAAACAATACCTCCTAAAGCCACAACAGCAATTTCGGTAGTACCGCCGCCTATATCAATGATCATATTACCCTCAGGTTTCTGAACATCAATACCAACTCCTATTGCAGCAGCCATTGGCTCATAAATCAATCGTACTTCTTTAGCGTTTACTTTCTGAGCAGAATCTCTTACCGCTCTTTTTTCAACTTCCGTAATTCCGGAAGGAATACAGATTACGATTCTAAGAGCCGGCTGGATAAATTTCCCTTTAATCCCGGGAATCAACTTGATAAATTCCTTGATCATGTGCTCTGAAGCGTGAAAATCTGCAATAACACCATCCTTTAGCGGACGGATTGTTTTAATATCTTCGTGGGTTTTACCCTGCATATGTTTTGCCTGTTCACCTACTGCAATCGGTTTTCCCGTAGAACGCTCTATCGCAACAATAGATGGCTGGTCTATAACAATTTTATTATTATGGATGATAAGCGTGTTGGCAGTTCCCAGGTCTATCGCAATTTCTTGCGTAAACATATCGAATAAACTCATAATTTTCTCCTTGATTTAAGTTTACAAAGATATAAATTTCACACTAGTAAAAAATAATAAGTTTTATATAATTTGGTTAAATTTTTATTAAAATGATATTTTTCCTGATCTTATTTTTGTAGCCTCCGGTTTACTTCTTATTTTACGAGATTGTTGCGATTTATGAAAAACATAAGTCTCCGCTCTCCATTTCAGCCGAAGACTTGTATCTTTTACATTTTCCTGTTGATAATGAGCAACAAAGCTCATATAATCACATAATTATCTTCATTTCTTTTCATTTTAGCCAAATTCCTCCAGGTAGTTTTTACCACACCTTTGGATGTCTGAATATTCTTTTTTTCAAAGTGAGGAAGGTCTTTAAAGGTCTTCCAGTTGCCACCCCAATCCCATCCATATTTTGCAAAGATTTTCACACATTCGTACCAATCGGCAACCTGATCATTGTCCCAGTCTTTTACAGTGTCCCAGCTTGCGGCTTTCCCATCAATAATCAGGCAAATATCTACTGCCAATCCGTAATTATGGATGCTTTGTCCTGCCTTTGCATTGGTCACTTTTTTTCCGGAAGTGATTCTTCCGATTGCATAAAGCTTTTCCTGCTCTTCAAAACTTCTCCATCCCTGTGTAATTCTGATTTTAGCCCTTCCTGTTAATGCTTCATCGCATTCTTTTATAATTTTTGTTACCTCATCTCTTACCAGAGGATGAAGTTTTTCAATTCTCTGAAGCGTTGCTTTGTCCATGATCTTTTTAAATTTTAAAATTTTTTCCGGAGCAAATGTAGATGCGTAATGCGACAAAACTCGTCGTATTATAAATTATTTAAAATGCTGAAAATAAGATAATTAAACAAAATGTTAAAATTTAAATTTAACATAACAATCTGTTGAAAAATTTTTAGATTTGTCTTTCTAAAACGCTTTTTTTTAATGTACGCTCTGGTAGATTGCAACAATTTTTTCGTGTCTTGTGAAAGAACTTTGGATCCTTCACTGGAAGGTAAACCTGTTGTGGTACTTTCTAATAATGACGGATGTGTTGTCTCCAGAAGCAAAGAGGCAAAAGATCTCGGGATTCCGATGGCAGCTCCCGCTTTCAAATATAAGGAGCTTTTCAAGAAGCACGATATAAAATGTTTTTCGGCAAAATTTGAACTGTATAATTTTAAAAGCCAGGATGTGATCCGGATTTCCAGATCGTATGTAGGAAAAAAAGATTACGAAGTTTACAGTATTGATGAACTTTTCCTGGATCTTCGGAGCTTTAAATATGTTGACATTTCAGAATACTGTCTCAAGCTTAAAGAAGAAATAAGGCTTAAAACCAATATTCCTGTAAGCATAGGTATTGCCCCCACAAAAACGCTATGTAAAATTGCCAACAGAATTGTAAAAAAAGATCCTGAAAGATTCAATGGAGTATTTATACTGGATACTCCCGAAAAAATTGAAAAAGCTTTAAAATGGCTCAACATCAGCGATGTGTGGGGAATCGGAAGACGTCTTGCCGTAAAAATGCATGATAATGGTGTTTACAAAGCCTGGGATCTTCTTCAGAAACCAGAAATGTGGGTTCGTAAAATCATGGGAATTCATGGAGTAAGAATGGTAAACGAGCTGAAAGGAATCCGTCAGCTCGAATTAGACGCGCCTTCTGCCAAAAAATCTATTGCGGTAACCAGAAGTTTTATGGAAATGCTGACAAAAAAGGAGGATGTACGTGAGCGTGTAGAGACTTTCGGAATGTATTGCTCTGAACGTTTGAGAAAACAGAATACTTGCTGCAAAATGGTAACCGTTTTTGTACAAACCAACCGCTTCAGAAAAGATTTGCCGGAATATAAAAATGCAAAAACCCAGATTCTTCCCAATCCTACTAACTCATCAATTGTGATTGGCAGAGTTGTGAACGATCTGTTTGAATCTATCTTCAAAGAAGGATTTCACTACAAAAAAGCCGGAGTGATTGTCAACGATTTTGTTCCTGAAGATCAAAGACTGATCAGTCTGTTTGAGGAAGACACCCAAAACCAGCATTTGCCTGTAATGAAAGCCATGGATGCAATGAATAAGAAATATGGAAAAGATAAAGTGCGCCTGGGAAGTATGAGCGGAGAAAATACTTGGGGACGTGCACAAATATCTCCGGAATACGAGGCTTTTCTAAAAAATAACACCTTACCGGAAGCTAATTTCAGATTTCATTAAATGGTAATGTGGTCAAAAACAATGTCAAAATCATAAATATCCAGTTACTGTCACAGGCTTCCTGCAAAAATCATTTCTTCTTCTCATATTTCCAATTCCTACCTTTTCCCTCAGCAATCCATTCCATTGCCTGTTCCATCCTTTTATTTCGGGTGACCTCAGTTTTAGCATCCATAAGCCAGTGAATGTATTCCTTTCTGAAAGAAGGTGAAGATTTCTGAAAAATTTCCAAAGCTTCTTTATTTTGATCCAAAGCTTTTTGAAAATAATCCGGAACAGCGGTTTCTGTTTTTACAGGCACTGTTCTTTTTTGAGTAACTCCCATATCGGTAAGCTCTATAGCTTCCAGAATAATTTTTTTAAGCTGAGGCTTTAAAGGGAGATCTTCCATTCGGGTAATTTTTCCTAAGCTGAACATATTGGTCTTTTCGGCATCTGTTTTAAGATTTCTGATTGTTTTCATATCATCATGAAGCCAGAAGCCCACACTGCAGTATTTTTTGAAAGAAACCATAGAACATAGAATTTTTCCCTTATACATAAAAGTGGGAAACTTCCATTTTATAGTTTCTTCCAGATCAGGAGAGCATTCATGAGCAACTTCGCGAATATAATGCAAAAGCGGCCTGGCAAAATCCGGAGACTTTTCAATATATTCATCCACCAAATGACTGTATTTTTCCATAATCTTTGATTTTTAAAACTGTAATCAAAATACACTAGTTTCAATATTAAGCAAATAAACACACTGTTTCATTCACCAGAAATTTCACCTGATCCGGTCTTCCTCTGTCAGTTTTCGGGAGATTGTTGTAGCTTCCGGTTCTCACGATGACCATTTTATGCTCAGGAATAATGATAATGTATTGTCCCTGCAAACCTAAAAAATAATAATGCTTTATAGGATTGTCATGATTAATCCAAAGTCCCATTCCGTAAATTTTTTCAGACTTTTCGGTGGGTGTTCTCATTTTTTCTATAAAATTTGAGTTTAAAATCTGCTCGCTACCGACCTTCCCGTCATTCAGAAACAACTGACCGAGTTTTGCAAAATCTCTAGAATTGGAATGAATGCAGCAATAAGTCTTTTCCATTCCATTTTCATCAGTACTCCACTCTGCATTTTGCTCCATTCCCATCGGAATCCAGAACTTTTCGGATAAATAACTTGCCAAAGATTGTCCGAGCGCTTTTTTTACAGCAAATCCCAAAAGCTGTGTAGATCCGCTTTGGTATTCAAATCTTTCGCCCGGTTTTCCCTTAAACTTTCTTGAAAAAGTAGCTTTTATTAGGTCTCTTCCGTAATACGCCTTTGCATTCGGAAGAAAAGGGTTTTTGTAATTTTCATCCCAATCAAGTCCGGATTCCATTTGAGCTAAATTTTTCAGTGTTAAATCTTTTCGAAAAGGCTGATCTTTAAATTCATCAAAAAAATCTGAAAACTTTTGATCTATCTTTTCAATCTTTCCTTCTTCCAGAGCTTTTCCAAGAAGCATTACGGTAACCGCTTTCGCCATAGAAAAAGAATTGGTTTGCGAAAGTTTATCATATCCTTTCCAGTATTGTTCATGAAGTAATTTTCCGTCTTTTACTACAATAAAAGATGCGGTATCTGAGTTACTTAGATCATCAATTACATGCTTTGGAAGCTCTTTTTTATTAAAATCAGGATGCTCTTCCCATACTTGCGGTTCTGCAGTAAGGATTCTATTGCTCCTGAAATACTTTCCATCATCAATATTGGCGCTCAGTTTACCACGTAGATAAGTTTTGGAAATCCCATTGAAAAGATATGCGTATCCAAAAATATAAAACACAATAGCTGCAATGACTAAAAAGGCGGTAATGTAAACTAAGATGATCATAAAAAAACGGTCTTCAACAAATTTAGAATAATTTTGATGAGAAAATAATAAATGTAATGGCAAATGAATTATTTTTGTCTTTATTGACCATTATGACCAAAAAAAAATTATTATTCCTGCTTAGTTTGATCTCCATTTCTTTTTCTGCGCAGATATACCGACCTATTGATACCGCAGACTATATCCAGAGAAAAGAATTTATCAAAAACTTTTCTTCCGGCAATGAAATGCTGGTCAGGAATATCAAATCAAAATATCCCGGAAAAACAGGTAGCGAACTTGAAAAAATATACAGCGAGTTCGAAAAAGACTTTATAAAACAAGTCAAAAATAAAGATTTCATATTTGCTTCCGTTTTCGACAGCAAAGTAAAATCCCTAATTGAAAGACTGCGAAAAAACAATCCGGAAATCCCTAAAAACCTGAATATTCTTATTGCAAAAGACAATACACCAAACGCCTATTGCCTTGCAGACGGAACCTTTGTAATCAATATGGGACTTTTTTACTGGCTGGATAATGATGACCAGATTGCTTCCGTAATTTCGCACGAATTGGGACATAAAATGGAAGAGCATTCTCTGAAAGCTTTTTTAAGCTATATCAATCAAAACCAGAAAGACAGAATCACAGTAAAAAGCCTGAAGGCAGTGAAAGAAAATCAGAAGCAAAACGCTTTCGAAATTCTGAAATCAAGAGTTTATAAAAAAAGCATAGAGAAAAGGAATGATGAAATACAGGCTGACTCTTTAGGATATGCTGTTTTTAGGAAAAGTGACTTCAGCAAATCGGAATTTGTGAACGCCTTAAAGAAACTTCAGCAGTTTGACACCATTTCGCCACGCCAGCTCAAAGTGGAAACCTATAAAAAATATTTTACGCTTCCTCAGCAGGAATTTAAAGAAAAATGGCTGAATAAAGAAGATTTCTCGCTGTACAATTATAATCATTTCAAAGAAAAATTAGACAAAGACTCCCTTTCTTCTCATCCTGAAGTGGCTCTGAGAATCGAAAAACTTAAGACAACTTTTCCCGAGCTTGCCTCATCATCTGTTTCACCAGAAGCTTCGGAAAGTTTTAAGAATTTAGAAAAAACAGCAAGAATGGAGTCTATGCCCAATCTTTACCATTCCGAAGACTACGGTTTGGGAATCTATGCGAGCTTACAGTCTTTACAGGACGGAGAGGAGGAGATCTACCACAAAATGTGGCTCGGAAAATATTTTTCCAAAATCTATGAAGCCAGAAAAAATTACAATCTCAACAGGTATCTGGATCGTGTAGATCCCAAGAATCAAAGTGAAAGCTATCAGCAATTTCTGAACTTTATGTGGAATCTGAGCCTTGATGAAATAAAAAACATCGCAGATTATTATCAGAAAAAATCTTAAACCTTATCTAAAAAAACCTTCAAGGCTCAAAAACCCTGAAGGTTTGGTTTTTAAGAATTAATAATTCAACCGTTCTAACCGGATTTTATTGAATTTTTCCTTTTCATTGAATTCTCTTAGAAGGATATAGCCTTCTTTGCCTACATAAGGCGTAACGATAAAGTTATCTTTTTGTGAAATCGGTATTACTTCCTGCTTAAATTTTCCATCAACAACTGTATTGATAAATAGATTCCATTTTTTCTCTTTCGTTACCTGGTCTTTCTGATAGTCGCGGAAGAAAAACACTACATCTTTGCCATTGTTAAGGTATTGCGAAAAAAGATAATCGCTGTTTACCCATCTTGATTTTTCTTTCTCAAAAATCTGAACGTCTTTTACGTTAAAATCCTTATCTGTATTAATATAGACCAAATCTGTAGTTTTCGGAGCATTGTACTGACCCTCCGGTTTGAATTTTTCTGCAAGAATTCCTACACTACCATCACTCAGAAAATAAGCATCTTTAGTCTGAAGAAAATAACCGTTTTCTACTCCGCCGTCTGCACTGAGTCTGGGAATGTGATTAGAAAGAGCCGGTTTGTAATTCAGTTCTTTAAAATCTACCGTATAACTGTTTTTATCAAGCATCATTCTTGCAAAACCCCGGTCATTTTTGGAAATATAATTCCTTCCTAAAAGGACGATCTTATCATCGAATGTTTTATCATTATCAATCCTTCTTCCGCTTGCATACAGATTGTCTATATTATAAATAGTTTCTGGAGAAAGCCCTGAAATCGGCTTGTTTGACAATTCTTTTCCGGTCTTCATATCAATTACCAGAAGAGAAAAAGTTTTGTCATCATCATTTACTTTCCGCAGAATCCCGTAAATTTTGTTGTCATCCTTATCCAAAATTGTCAGGTCTGAAAAAACTTTTTTGTTTCCGTCTGTATTGTAAGAATATCTCCAGATTTCTTTTTTGTTTTCGTCAAACTTTATAAGGCTGTTTTTATTAACATATCTTCCGTAATCATTATATTCCACAGCGATAAAGCCGCCTTCTTTAATTTCACCTACAGAAGAAACATAATTGTAGCCTTTATCTTTCTTTTCTGCCCGGTTTTCTTTCCGTTCATCTCTGAATGATTTCGGCTGGGTAATCTCTACAAAAGTTCCGTTCTCCAGATAGTCGTAATAAACTTTGGGTTTTACGGTGTTGGTTTTAGGATCTATAACCATTGACACCGGTCTTGCAGCATCTTTCGAAAAAGCCTGCATATAGTTGAATTCTGATGGCTGAAGAATGATCTGTCCTTTAAAATCTACATACCCAAGATAATTAGCCACCAAAAGATTGGCTTCAAATTCTTTGTTGGCAACAGGATTTAAGTTTTTGTCCAGAAGAACGTATTCAAATTTCTGAGTTTTTTTATCAGTTTTGCCTAAGGAATACATTGAAACATAACCGTAAAGATTATCCTTAGAATCGAAAAGTGCGTTCATCCCGATATTTTGTCCGGAAGCGAGAGCCGCCAAATCCTGAGTCTGAGAAAAGGCGAATGTCTGAGTGAGTCCCAATACTAAAAAACATATTTTTTTCATAGCTATTATTTGATTCCAAATGTAATGATTTAACTTATATCAGAAATAGGTCGAAAAAATATTTTTCCGGTAATTTTATTATTCAGCCACTAAACCTCTCAATCATATTAAAATTAGAATCAAATTTTAAAAATCTAATGGTTTTTTTCGAAAAAAAGATTAGTAAAAAGCAAAAATAAGCAAAACGATTAAACCCGTTGCTATACAATGCTTTATAAAACAGTAGTCTTAGTTTGGAACTCGGTGTCTGATAGGTTTTGGGCTTGAAAACACAAGGTTAGGTTACTAATTCGTTACCGATTGATAAAGGTAACTACATAGCTTAACTGTTTATATTTCAGTCTTTTGCACCCTTTTTTACATTCCCTTGTAACTCAATGTAATTTAATTTTAAACATTAAACATTTGAGTTATGGAACAGACAAAAAAGTCCACGTTCAAACTGCTTTTCTACCTGAAAAAGAACGAACTGAAAAAGAACGGTAATGCACCGATTATGGCACGTATTACCATTGATGGAACAGCTAAAACTTTGGGAACAAAGTTAGAAATTAACCCGAAAAATTGGGATTTAAAATACGGAAGAGTTGAGGGCAAGAGTGCCACCGCTTTGAACATTAACCAAAAGCTGGATAACGTACGGGGTCGTATCGACAAGATTTACGAAGATATGCTGAAGCACGAGGGTTTTGCGACCGCACAGAAAGTAAAGCTCTCGTTTTTGGGTGTTGGTGTAATGGACGATGCCGTACTAAAAGTCTTTAAAGACCAAAATGAAGACTTTGAAAAAATGGTCGCTAAGGGAAAACGCTCTCAAAGCACGTATAGCAAATACAACACTGTTTACAACCATCTTAGCGAATTTATAAGGGAGCGTTACCATCGGGACGATATGGCTTTCCGGGAACTCACTTCTGATTTTATTCGTGAGTTTGATTTCTTTCTTCGCATTGATAAGGAATGTACCCATAATACGGTTTGGGTTTACACAATGCCAGTTATTGCTTTGGCAGAATTGGCTATTAAAAAAGGCTTGATACGGGATAATCCTTTTGAGGATTATGAAATCAGTATGGAAGAAACCGACCGCAGCTACCTTTTAAAAGAGGATGTAGAAACCTTAATGCTCCTGAAACCATCTAAGCCTCGATATGAACTTGTAAAAGACCTTTTTATTTTCAGTTGCTTCACAGGGCTTTCTTACATAGACATTAAGAAACTGAAATGGAGCAATATCCAGTCTTTCTTTGATGGACACCAATGGATAATCAGCAGGAGAAAGAAATCAGATGTTGCCTCCAACGTCCGTCTTTTGGAAATCCCCAAACGCATCATTGAGAAATATCGTGGAGCTACAAGAAATGATTTTGTATTCCCAATGCCATCCAATGCGACTTGCAACACGCATATAGGTAAACTTATTGAGGAAGCGGGTATTGTTACAGAACAGAAAGTTACATTCCACACCGCCCGTCATACATTCGCCACAATGTTTTTGACCGAGGGTGTTCCGCTTGAAAGCCTTAGCAAAATGATGGGTCATAAGAATATTTCCACTACACAGATTTATGCTAAGATTACCAGCCAAAAAATCAGTAAGGATATGGATTTGGTTTCGCCTAAATTTAAGGCAATGGAAGATGCGTTTATTATTAAAATGGAACGGGAAGAAATAGCATTATTGAATGAACATACAAACGCAGATAAAATTTACAATACCGAAGAAATTATGGTTTAAAAATTAGTGCATTCTTTACTTATCAGATTGAAGCAGGATTTAACTATCCTGCTTTTTTTATGCCCTTACTTTTCGATTATTCCAACCTCTATTTCAGGCTCTCATAGCCTGGTCATTTATTCCATAAAAATTAGAACAGAATATTTCCACAATCAACCGGTAAAAAGGCAGCTAAGTTATAGCGGGCAGCCACCGCACACACCCACCAATAAAAAAAATGAATGAACGGTTTCCCCCTAAAGGAACCCCCATTAAATCATTTTTTTTCTTGGTTTTCGCTATTGCCCGCCTGGATTATCTGCTTTCTTTTTTCCGGTTTTTCTTTTGGAAAAAATTATGCGAAGCGAAGCGGAGCAAACCACAACAGGAAGCAGGAAACGAGAAAAGCGAACGTAACAAAATGTAAAACTTTTAAAACAGGACGATTATGAACATCACAGGAAGACTGACAAGGGATGCGGAAGTACGCACAACGTCAAACGGAAAACAAGTAGTAAACTTTTCAGTAGCGGTAAACGACAGCTACAAAACCAAACAGGGCGAACGAGTGGAGCAAACCGCCTATTTCGACTGCTCATATTGGAGAACCCCGAACGCAGTGAAGATACTCACTAAAGGTCTATTGGTAGAACTGACTGGCAGGGTAAGCACAAGAGCGTGGGTAGGTAAAGACGGAGAAGCAAAGGCAGGTTTGAACTTTCATACCTCTGACTTCAAACCGCTTGCAGGAGGCAGGAGAGCCGAAATCGTACAGGCTACTGCACAATCTGAAAGTAACGGATTTACAACGCAGGGAGTAGATGACGACCTCCCATTTTAACAACGAGTATTCAATCATTTTTTAACATCAAAATTTTAAACATTATGGCACATAATATCAATTTCAACGAGAGAACAGGACGTTATTCATTTTTCAGCGTTCAGCAAAAAGCGTGGCACGGTTTAGGGCAAATCGTGGAGCAATACCCGACAAGCGAGGAAGCTATCAAATACGCAGGGTTAGATTACGAAGTCGTAAAATCCCCACTATTTACAAAAGGTTCGGGCATTATCGAAACTGCCAACGGCATAGAGATAGGCAGTAGCGAATTGGAAGTACCTAACTATTTCGCCAACATACGCACCGATAACAATGCAGTATTGGGCGTAGTTGGTAAGGATTACCACATTGTACAGAACCGTGAAGCCTTTAATTTCTTTGATGCTATTGTAGGCGGTGGCGAGGGCATTCTCTATGAAACCGCAGGAGCGTTAGGCAACGGAGAACGCATTTTTATCACAGCCAAATTGCCCGACTATATCCGAGTAGGTAAAGGGGATGACGTTACGGAAAAGTACATTTTCCTAACCACTTCGCACGATGGTAGCGGAAGTATCACAGCCGCATTTACACCTATCAGAATTGTTTGTCAAAATACCTTAAACGCTTCGTTACGCAGTATGACCAATGTTGTCCGTATCAAGCACACTTCGGGGGCAAAACAACGTATCGAGAACGCTCACAAGATTATGGGACTTGCCAACACATTGAGCAACCAATTAGAGGGCATTTTCAACGAATGGGCAAAAGTAAAGGTAACAGACCGAGAAGTAAGAAAGCTAATACAGTTGGCACTTTGCCCAAATAAGGAAACGCTTGACCTAATCAAAAAAGGTGCGGAAGATGAAATTTCCACCGTGTTCAAAAATGTCGTTGAGGATGCTTTTGCGTATGCAATGATAAGCGATACACAGCAAATGGACACTACCAAAGGCACATTGTTCGGAGCGTACAACGCTGTTACAGGCTACTATCAGAACGTAAGAAATTATAAGAACGATGAAGCCAAGTTGCAAAGTATTGTATTGGGTGGTACTGCCCAACTCAAATCACAAAAAGCATTTGAATTGTGTAGTGATTTTGCCTTAGATGGTGCGGAAATCCTAAACCTTAATTAAATAACAACAGGCTACCGCCTTAATCGGTGGTAGCCTTATAAAACAACGGATATGAAAGCAAAAACAATAGAGGAAGCAAAAAGTATGGCTAAAGACAAGAGCCTTGAAACACAATACAAAGACGAAGCTATTTACATCATCTATTGCAGTAGAACCGAGTATTTCTATGTAGATACCAATAGCCTAATACGACTTTGGGAACAGCTATTTGGCTATTATGAAAATGGAGTTTATACCGCTGAAAAACCACACTCATAAAGCTATGCAAGTAACAGATTTGAACGGTTGCCCCATTGAGATAACGAACCTTAAAGAAGCCATTAAAATGGCAAGGCAATATAAAGAGTACCGACACGAGGACAAAAGTTTTTCAGAGTTCGACAAAAAGCTAAAAGCCTATTGGACGGATATGTTTGAGAAACTGACAACAATCAAAAAACGATTAGACGAAACTTTAAAATTTTAGAACAATGAACACAAATTTTTTCAATCAGATACAGCAGTTGGACTTTACAGGAGTTTTACAACTGAACATTTCAAAAGGAATAGAAAGCAACTTAATCGTAACAGTATTGCTCAACAACGAACAATGCGGAGATAGTGCCAAAAACGGTATTCCCCCATTGACATTTAACGCCACGCCCCAAGAGTTTGACGAGGGATTTTTTGAGCAGATAACCACACCTATACAAAAGGTATCGGGCTTAATGGTGGATATGGAGAAATTCTTAAAGCAATTGGAAGAAGTTAAAAAGCAATCGGCAATCGAGAAAGAAAAAGCCGAAAAGGAGAAAAAGGAAAAAGAAGCCAAAGACAAGAAGTTTAAAGATGCTATGGCAAAGGCTGACGAGTTGGAGAAAGAGGGCAAGTTCCGTGATGCGTGGATGAAAGTACCCGATATAACGGAGTTCTCCGAAAAAGCGGACGAGATACGCAAGCGTAAAACATCATTGTCCGACAAGTTTGCCACACCAAGCCTTTTCGGGGCAATGGAAGAAGCAAAACCCGAACCGCAAAAAGAGGAAGAAGTTACTGCCGATTATCCTATTGATGAAGCGGACGAAGAAGAACAGTATTAACACTTAAAAACGACCATTATGTTATTAGCAACCCAATTAGAGCGAGTATTTATCCTCAATGATAAAGGACAGGACATCAGACTGACCGACCCAGAACCACGTTGGAGCGTGGAAGCCGTAATGAATTTTTACGCCAATATGTACCCGATTTTGACAACAGCAAAAGCATCCGCACCGCAAATCAAAGATGATGCGGTAGAGTACAAATTTGAAAGCGTAATGGGTACGAAAGGTTAAACAAAAATTATAAAACGATGAATTATGCAACGCAATATCATATCGGGAACAATCAGCATACCCGAACAGAAACGACAACAGCAGTTACACCGACAGTTGGGCGAGTTCGCAAATTGGCTACAACGACCAAAGGACGCAAACCAAGTGCAGAAAGACAAACAGAAATCCGTACCAATAGCAATGCTACCAATGGTATTCTAAAGTGTACGTTTTTGCCTAAACTGAAAATAGCACAATCCGTACAGGCTTGTCAGAAAACGGAGAGGGATTTTTACAAGTCCCTTTCCCGACTTGCTGAACATTACAGCATTGAGCCAATGCAGACCAAAGATTTTGATTTTCCATACAATATAACATTGTCTATGTGGGATATGGAAACCAAAGTAAAACGTACCAACATAAATTGGGATAGTTTCAAATTGGTACAGGATAGTAAGAAAACCTTTTTTGTGAGCGAGGAAAGGTATAATGTAGGTACAACCTTGTATTATATTCCTATTGCACCACTCTTTAAAATGCTCAAAGACCCGAAACGTAAAAAGACCGCACAGGTACTTTTATCGGTATGCAGTTATCTGTACCATATTGCCGATGTACCGTATTACAGGCAGGAAGACAGCTATTTGTATTGGTTGTATGAAACGCATAAAGATTGGGTAGAACAGGATGATGAAACAGACGAAACCGAAACGTATAAAAGTGAGTTGAGAAATGCCGAATATATTGGCGACAATATAGAACAAAAGCTATTTAACCGTATCAATCTAAAGGTATTTGAACAGCGTTTGAGCCGATTTAAAAGCCTTGATACATTCGACAGGGAATGTTGGCAGATAGCTTGTAATGCTTTTGTCCTTTATACGGAATATCCGAACGTAACCATTTTCAGAAATGCACCATTGCCCGAAGAAGACCCCTATAATGATGATTACGAAAATGAAGCAATCGGAATGGAAAAGTATATCTCTTTTATTTCCGATACCAAAGGTTGGTTATATGAAAGCCTTAAAGAAAGCATCAACAACGAGTTTAACGAGTGCGGAGTATTGGAAGAACCGACCATTTGCAAAGCCTTTGACGGAAGCAAAATAAAGACAAACAACCTTGATTTTGAAAACCGCCTGTTTACCTTATTGGACGACCTATGCACTCTATTGTATGACTATAAAACAACAGAAAAATGAACACCATAAACAACATAACCAAAGATTTCGGCACATTGTACTATCCAAAATCCGCTTTGGTTTTCTATGAAACCAAAGGAACAGATACAGCAATGTACGTGGAGCATTTCGATATGGATAGCAACGGAACGCCTACCAATGCCCACCCATTGACAGTAAAAGAAGCCAACGTATTATCAATGGCTTTACAGACCGATGAAGAAAAGAATAAAGCCTTTTTAAAGCCAAAGGGAATTTTGCCGACAAACATTTTGCATATCAATCAGAGTGCAGAAAATGGTGCGGTACTTTGGTACACCAAATCAAAGCAAAGGCAACTGTATTTTGTAGATAGTTTGGGCATACCCAACGGAAAGGCACAAGTACCGCCAATGCTTTGGTTAGCGAGCAAAAGCAGTCTTACTGTATTTGCTTTGGCAAACGACAGAA